>JADMIO010784986.1_pt1 | contig 64851 bp, 50 predicted proteins | sample 8958161 | NCBI WGS metagenome assembly JADMIO01 (sample SAMN16585339, study PRJNA669376) | soil metagenome | isolation source: Crop rotation soil | place: USA: Cullars Rotation, Alabama | collected 2011 | reverse complement strand
GCCGCGACTTCAAGTCACGTGAATTCCAAGCTTCGGATCCCACTGTGCTGGAAAGTGGCTCTTTACTATCTTCTTTAAACTGCTGTTTAAGTAGATCCTGATAAAGATGCTTAATGATTACCCCTTCTTCAATACTTTTTTGAGAGCATCCTTCATGGTTAGCATCAATCACATGGATTCCTTCTTCGGGTAAAGCAATCCCATTAAATATTAAAGATCGATTAGATGTTGATTCATGCGCGTGAAGTCTACCTTCATAGAAGGCGTCTGAAATGAACTGGCAAACGCTTGGACGCATTCTTCGCGTATTATCTAAAAATACACCTTGCTCTGGTGGAATAGTCGCATGATCGCTCAGAAGAAAATCAAGAATTGAAAGACCTGCTTCGCCTGGATGAGTTCCTTGTATAGGCTGGCCAAGCTGCATTTGATCGCCAATCAATATGATATTTTTAGCTGCAATTCCCATAGCAACAACATTGGCTACGGCAACCTGACCTGCTTCATCGATAAATAGGTAATCGAGTTTTTCTTTCAAATGTTCATTTGAAAAAAACCATGCTGTACCTGCAACAAGATTTTCATTCAAAGTGAGGGCTTCTGTCTTCTCTACGCTCTTAATACATCGTCCATCATAGTAAGATTCCACTCTTCCCTTACTTGCCTTTTTTGCCCCTTCAAATTGAAAGCCTTGCTCTTTAGCAACAGCTTCAATTTTATCCAATAAATTATGGATAGCTTTGTGAGCATTTGCGGCAACACCTATTTTTTTGCCTCGACGCATAAGCTCAATAATAATATGGCTGCTGGTATAAGTCTTTCCAGCTCCAGGTGGGCCTTGGATGAAAAGATAACTGTTATCTAAATCATTTATTATCTCAAGTGTTCCTTGCTGGAGATCTGTTGAGGTAATTAAAGGTGAACCAGTTATTTTGCCCCGAATGCGAGGCAATGATTTATTCAATATATCTTTAATTGCCTGATAGCGATGAGTACTTCCCTCAATTATATTGTCTGCCACGTTGTATATTGCGGTTCTCAGACTCTTGGCATCAATAGGACCACCAGGACCAATTGAAAAATGATCTGGTGGCGTTTCCTTCTTTTTTCCTCGCTTAATCTGAACCAATCCTTTATCTTCATTAATGGCAAAGACTGTTCCAACAGGCTCCAAGGTTGCCGTATCAATTACTGAATCGCCTACCTTCACTTTGTATTCCTGAGCAGGAAAATGATAGCTGTAAACAAGTGAACTTTTTTCTTCCTCAGGCTCTCCAAATCGAATCAATCCACCAATACAATCCGTATCATCAATTAACTCATCTTCAAATTTATCCTGACGTTCAAACATTGCCCAATATTGCGGTTTAGCTTCACGATTATGAAACTCTAATAAATCCAATATCTGCTGTCGTAAAAGAGCATTACCATCGTCTGTATCCACATTCAAAAGAGCATGATATTTCTCATATTCAATTTCCCAATCTTTACGTGCTAATGGCGCTGCAGTATCTTCTTGAATTTGATTTTTAAACCATTCAACCCCTTCAGGTCTTAATGTTATAAGCCAATCACGTAAGCGCGCAGTTGAGATGCAATCTACCTCATTGTAATCAGCTATTTCTTTAAGAAGCGCATCATCACCAGACTCACGCCATTGGTTATAAACCACAATACTATCCATCGCAGTGGCAACGGCATTGTCTCTTTTCTCCATATAAAAAGTTTCAAGGTTTTTGATGGAGTAACCAGGCTCAGAGGTACGGATACTTTCGCGCACAACCTTGTATAAATCGACAAACTTCTTCTGACGCAATAGGTTATCTACCTGCTCAGTACAAACCCCATATTGGCAAGCCAAGCGCTTTAAAGCAGTGGTTTCATAATGATTGTAATGGTAAATGTGAGCATCTGGATATTGCGTGAGATGTTGCTCAAGAAATCCCATGAATTGTTCAAAAGCCAATTGCTCTTCTTGATGGCTATGTGCCCAAAATGGAAGAAATGTTTCTTTTCCATCCTTGAGATAATATATTCCAAACAGGTATTCAAGCCCGCCTTGATACAGAGGGTCGCCTTCCATATCAAAAAAAAGATCGCCACTGTCTGGAGGTGGTAAACGCTCAAATCCTTTACCAGACAGAGGCTCAAGGATCTCTAACTTGTTTTGATTCATGTTGCGCTTATAGGTTTGCAACACAGCCTGAGAACGAAGCCTCAAGAAAACGTCTTGATTTAATTCTTCAATCTTGCTGTCGACTGGCAAAGCTGCTAAATCAGCTACGGTGTTAATACTCGCTTTTAATAGCTTATCAATTTGAGACCGCTGGATATTAGCAATCAAATTTAAATGATCATCACTTTGCCATTGCTCCGTGCAGCGATCACGCCAGTGGCATAAGAGGCAATGAGCGCAAGGTTCTGGATAAGAGCTGGCGGGCGGATTATTTGCATAGGCTTCAAATCGTTGCTTTGCCTTTTGGTAATAATGAAAAAAATCATCCACTTTAAATTCAGCATGCGAACCATCGCCCAGAACCAAATGCATCAGTTTGGGTCGTGTTCCTTGTACTTTCTCCAGGAGGTCGCTGTAGACACATAACTGCATAATGTGTTTGGGCTCAGGTGTTCTGCTTAATTTTGTGTCCAGTACTTCATAGCTGAACGCGCCTAATTTCGATGGGGTATAAGTCTTAATTAGAAAATCGGCATCACCATACCAAAGATAATCAGTAAGCCTTGCTTGATAAATAATCTCAGGCCCAGATTGTAATGCAACAGTAGTTTGGCGTGTGCGGACTTCTGAAGGCTGATCTTTAGAGATTTCAAAGATGACTTTAGCATTATCTTTCAACGATTGAAGGTAATTCTTTTCGTGCTCATACCCCTTGTCTTGAAGTAACTTATTTGAGGTACTATCTTCTGCTGGTTTAATATCGCCACCCAGCCATTTTAAATCAAGGTATGTTGCATGATGGCAACCTAAAAACGTGATTAGATCTGAAGGGGAAAATAGCAATTTACCTTTTTCGACTTGTTGCATTAGATACATATCCCATGCAATTTATTAATTCGATTTATTGAGTCATATGCCACTTCATGAAACTCAACCTTTTTTGAATCAACGTACTTTAAATGCCGAACCTTTCTAGCAACAATATAAAAATCATTCAATTCAAACACAATTAAATCAGCGTATGGTTTTTTATATTGTTTGGCAAAATTGTCCCTTGTAAACTCACTACTTCTTTGTTGAAAAGAGATCTGTTGATTCACATCAAAATATACTGCTGAAACGTAGAAATTCATGTGATCTTTAATTGCATTCGTGCCTTTTCTACCGTCGACGATGTTAATCACGTCTTTCGGATTTAGACTTCTTTCTCCACTGAAAATTGATATGTCAACGCATTTTTCATAAGAAATAAGCCAGCAAGTATGGCATGAAGTTTTATTGTAGGGATTAAAGTTTGCTTTTTTTAACCTATCCATTTGCTGGTCGATATGAGCTTTATCGCATCCTGAATTACGAAGATACTCGGTACATAGCTTAGTAAATTGCTCTAAAGTAATAGAGTTGTAGAACGCTAAATTTACGCAGTCAATTGCTCTTTCTTGATCGTTAGGATGGATAGCAAATAGTTTGTCAACGCCTCCAAACATACCTGGTATAAGTTGAATTATTGTATCCATCATTGCCATTTATTAGCTCCACGCCGCACTTAGGGACTCTGCCTGCCGTAAAACCAACTCAACGGCCTCTTCTTGTTTATCAGGTGGGTATTTATACTTACGCAAAATACGTTTAACCATCAAGCGCAATTTAGCTCTCACGCTCTCCCTTACAGACCAATCGACACTTACATTTCGACGTAGATTCTCTGTGAGTTCATGCGCTATTTTCTTAAGTGTTTCATCGCCTAACTCTTTCACTGATGTTTCGTTATTAGCCAAGGCATCGTAAAAAGCCAACTCATCCTCATTAAGACCTAATTCATCTCCACGATTAACCGCTTCTTTGAATTTTTTGGCCATATCACATAGTTCTTCCATCACCTGAGCTGTTTCAATAGCGCGGTTTTGATAGCGTTTTATGGTATTAACCAACAAGTCTGAGAATTTTTTCTCCTGTATTACATTTGTTGCAAAACGGGTTCTAATTTCACCTTCAAGCAAACGCTCCAGCAGCTCAACTGCCAAATTTCTCTCGGGCAATTCGCGCACTTCTGCGAGAAACTCATCATCAAGAATACCTATATTCGGCTTGTCCAAACCCACAGCATCGAAGATGTCGACGACCTCATCAGACACTACTGCAGAGCTTATTATTTGCCTTATAGCTAGCTCTCGTTCTTCATTGGTGCGCTTTTTAGCTGAAATATCACGCTTCGTCAGGATTACTTTTACCGCCTGCATAAAGGCTACTTCTTCACGAACAGCTCGCGCTTCATCTAAAGTGCAACAGAGGCTAAAGGCTTTCGACATTGCCAGTGCTGTATCGGCAAAGCGTTTTTTACCATCATCTACACCCAACACATGGTTAGCGGCTTTTGCAAGGAGGCTATGGCCACTGGTTAGAAAACTACTGTAATCAAATCCATGTAGTATTGAACGCAGTACATCCAATTTTTCTTCTAGTAAAGCATAGGCTTCATAGGCATCAACAGTGGGTCTGCCATGACCGTTGCTTGCTGTATAGTCTTTCAGGGCTTTCTTCAAATCATTAGCGATACCAATATAATCAACGACCAAACCGCCTTGCTTGTCTCCAAAGACACGATTTACTCGGGCAATGGCTTGCATGAGGTTGTGGCCTTTCATTGGCTTATCAATATATAACGTATGTGCACAAGGAACATCAAAACCAGTCAGCCACATATCACGAACAATGACCAAGCGCAGCTCATCATCTGACTTCTTAAAGCGTTTCTCCAGATCTTTACGTACCTGCTTAGAGTAAATATGAGGACGCAATAAAGCTTTATCGCTAGGAGTGCCTGTCATAACGACTTTTACTACCCCTTTAGTTGGATCTTCACTATGCCATTCAGGGCGTAGAGCGATAATCTCGTTATAGAGGTGGACACAAATATCTCTGCTCATCCCTACAATCATGGCTTTACCATATTGTGCTTTATTCCGCTCTTCAAAGTGGTTAATTAAATCAGCGGCTACTTGTTTAATACGTGGCTCAGCACCGACTACTTTTTCTAACGCGGCCCAGCGTGATTTTAGTTTGGCTTGCTCCCTATCCTCTTCATCCTCTGCTAGCTCATCAACATCATCATCAAGTCTTGGGATTTGATCTGAGTTCAATGACAACTTGGCAAGCCGAGACTCATAATAGATAGCAACCGTTGCCCCATCGTCTTTAGCCTGTTGCATGTCATAAATATGAATGTAATCACCAAACACTGCGCGAGTATCACGATCCTCACTTGAAACAGGGGTTCCGGTAAAGGCAACAAAGGTCGCATTAGGCAAAGCATCTCGTAGATGCTGCGCATATCCCACATTATATTTTTCTTGACCAGATTTACCTTTAAGCTCTGCTGTAAAGCCATACTGAGTCCGATGTGCTTCATCAGCGATAACAACAATATTACGTCTATCCGATAATACAGGAAAAATATCTTCGTCTTCATCAAGCATGAATTTTTGGATAGTAGCAAACACAATCCCACCCGAGGGACGGTTGCTTAATTTCGCCCTCAAATCCTGCCGTGATTCAGCTTGAACAGGTTGCTCACGCAGCAAGTCTTGACCAAGCGAAAAAACACCGAATAACTGACCATCTAAATCATTGCGATCGGTAATTACAACAATAGTCGGATTTTCCATCGCCACTTCACGCATCACTCGGGCTGCGAAGCACGACATCGTAATACTTTTACCGCTTCCTTGGGTATGCCAAACAACACCACCCTTTTTATTACCGTCTGGTCGGGAAGCAGCGATGACTTGTTGAATAGCAGCGCATACCGCATGAAACTGATGATATCCTGCAATTTTTTTGACAAGCTCTCCATCGTCTTCAAACAGGATGAAGAATCGTAGGTAATCCAAAAAATAAGCTGGCGAAAGTATGCCTCGAGTCAACGTTTCAAGCTCGCCAAATTGGCCTAGTGGATCAAGCGTCACTCCGTCAATAGTGCGCCATGACATAAACCGTTCCATATTGGCTGAGATTGAGCCCATTCGTGCTTCACTACCGTCTGAAATGATTAGAACTTCGTTATACTGAAAGATATCAGGGATTTGTTCTTTGTAGGTTTGGATTTGATTAAACGCCTTCCCAATGTCGGCGTTTAAATCAGCCGAGTTTTTTAATTCAACCAATACCAATGGCAGTCCATTGATGAACAAAAGGATATCGGGACGTCGCGTGTGTTTTTCACCTTTAATAGAGAACTGATTAACAGCCAACCATTCGTTATTGGATGGTGTTTCAAAGTCAATTAAACGAACAAAATCGCCCCGAGTTTCACCGTCTTTCTGATACTCTACAGGAACACCATTTACTAAAAAATGATGTAATCGACGGTTGGCTGATAATAGAATGGGGGTGTTTAAATCACGCACTTGTTGTAAGGCATCTTCGCGAGCTGCTAAGGGAATTTCAGGATTGAGTTGGTTGATAGCCTTTCGCAAGCGATCTATTAGCAATATGTCTTGATAGTTGCTGCGTTCTGGTGCTTCGCCATCACAAGCAATAGTTGGCCCATAAATATGGGTATAACCAATTTCAGCTAGCCAGGTTAGCATTTCTTGTTCGAGTTTGTCTTCGGTCATATTAGCTCACATGCATATCGTAGAGGTTACAGATCATTCATTTTTTGACTCATCATCTTTTAATATTTCTTCCCAATTATCTGTCGAAATATCAGAAGTAAACAACGAGCCAATCATTTCAGCTCCCTTTTCAACAATAATATCCGCCCCCATTTCACCTAATAACTTAGAACCAAGTTTTTTTAATGAGGATTTTACAACTGCAGTTATTGATCCATCAGGTGCGCCGGCTTTAATAAGCTTCGTTTTAATTTCATTCTGCTTATCTTCTGGAATAAGATTAAGCATTAACGCAGTAACAGCATTCAAATTCATTCGAACAATGGATTGGCTAAATGAACCATCTGCAATATGACCCAATTTTCTAATTTTTTCCTTTAGATAGGCTTGCAGCAATGGCCGCTCGATATCAAGAACAAAATATTCTCCATCTTTCGCAAATTTAGCATTACATAATGCTAATTGGATGTCGTGATCCATCTTCTTTTGTTCATCTTCACTCTTACGAACGTCATAGTCGAAAAGCAATTGATGGGCTTTGGCTTTTGTAATATGTAACTCCATCATTAGGTCATAAAGAGACAAATTATCGGAGATAACTCCTATATCTTTTATTAACTTAAAAACTAAAAATTCAATTTCTTTTTTCGTTAATACACCAAAAGCTGGATTAATAAAATTTTCTAAAAAAACTGCGACATGCTTTTTTATATTATCATTATCCCCTTGAATCTTATTAAGTACGTCCATGTTATCTTCCTTAGGAATCATATTGTTTCATTATAGTCGACTTCATAAGTCTTCATTATCAATATGTAATTGCCCAGAGATTAAACGCGGTAGTAAGGCATCACGTAAGCCAGTGATACATTGAATTTTTCGATGATTATCTGACACACAATTAAGTAACGGCTTAACTATTGTGTGATACGCTAAAATTAATTCTGGAGAAGGAATAATGGTCTTTAAGTTAATTACAACCTCTGGTCTAACAGCAGGATATGCTCCTCCATCCGCCACATGTGTAAGATAATCAATATTTGCATCAGACGTCATTGCCAAATATAAAAACTCTGTATTCTCAACTACACAAGGACGTAGGACAGCAAAACCAGTGCTACCAGTTAAATTTAGTGGTGCATTGTTAATTAATGCAAATGATCTGTTACCCGGTCTCACTGTACCGATGATAGTATCCCCATTACATAATACACGTCTGGCTCTACTCGGTGCACTATCAAAGCTGTATTCAATAATTTCGTTAATAATATTTTCTTTTACATTAGCAAGATCAATATATAAAACAGTATCCGGATGATTTTTATTTGACCAAGACTCTGGATTCAAGGTAGCTAAATCAGATAATGTACCAACTCGCCATCCTTTTGGTATCACCCCCAAATCCGATTCCTCAAAACTATCAGGAAAAAGTGCTGCTGTTTCTGCATCCATTCCTTCAGGTTCACGGCCTTCCGCTTTTGCGTGCACGGGATCGAAATCGATAAACCATGATTTGAAAAGGGCTTGGGCGATTGCTTCGAGAGTAAAATTAGCCTCACGTAGTAAAATAATACGATCATCCAGGCTAGCTAAAATTGATGCGATCCGATTTTGCTCATCCATTGAAGGGAGATTAAATTTGTATGCGTATATGCGACCGGGAGATGTATGTTTAACAGTTGAACCTGTTGCACTAGCAACAATATTCTGTCGATATCGATCGCTTCGCATTAAATAATATAAATACTCTGGTAATAATTTGGCGTCTTTCTTAACTTGCACCAATCCAATTCGCTGATTATGCAACCACGTTGTCCCTTCCGTTTTGGGAACTTTTGCAGCAAATCCAAGTGTATCTGCCTGTTTGCTTAAATCAGTCATAGTAACTATTAGATCATTAGTCTGTAGGATGTAATCCTCAGGGATTGGTCCTGAGTAAAATTTTCCTTTACCTAGTTGAAATCCTCCGCCAAGTGCAAAATTTCCTGGAGTCACTAACTGATAATGTGTCGGTTTCTCACTAAAATACTCACCTTTAAAAGCAAATCCATGCTTAATTGTAATTAAATCACCCAGCTGAAATAAGTTATTACTCATTATTAGTTTCCCCACCCAATTCAGCCTCAATCTCTTCCACAGTAGGCAAGCTAGATTTAAGCTCTTCAGGCAACGACTGAGTAATCTGGTACTCAGATACGCCTATAGGCTTGTTAACATCGCTAAGAGCATATTCTACGACTAATTTATCATGACTTTTGCAGAGCAGAAGGACAATCGTAGGCTCATCACCTTGGCGTCGTAATTGAGCATCCACAGCTTTGATATAAAAATTTAATTTACCCACATGCTCAGGTTCAAAATCTACATTTTTTAATTCGACAACTAAATAACAGTGAAGTCGGGTGTGATAAAACAATAAGTCTATAAAGAATTCACGCTCACCGACCTGGAGAGGTACTTGCCGGCCAATGTAGGCAAAGCCTGCGCCGAGCTCTAAAAGAAATTGGGTAATGTGTTCAATCAATCCTTGCTCCAGATCTCTTTCATCATAGCCTTTGGTTAGACGTAAGAAATCAAAGACATAAGGGTCTTTCAAGGTTTGATGCGCTAAATCGGATTGAGGGGACGGGAGGGCTTTAGTGAAGTTAGATAGTGCCTTGCCTTCACGTTGCCAGAGATTACTTTCAATTTGATGCGTTAGAACACTTCGACTCCAGCCATATTCGATTGTGTTTCTAATGTAATAAAGCCCTTCCTCAGTATTTTTGCATTTATTAATAATGACTTGATTATGCCCCCAAGGGATTTGGGTTAATTCGGCAACAGCTTGTTGCCAATTTGCAGAGCTTTCAATCCAGAACTGCACCCACTGGCGAATAAGCCTGAGATTTCGCTCGGAGAATCCTTTCATATCAGGAAATTCACTCATCAGATCGCGGCTTAATTGCTTGAGAAGTCCTTCACCCCAAGCTGTGATTTTCTGCTTCTCGATAATATCTGTTCCAAGCTCCCAATAGAACATTAATAGCTGTTGATTAACCGTAACAGCCGCTTTAATCTGGGCTTGCTTTAGCTTGGCTCTTAAATCAGTAATCCATTTTTTGTACTCAACATTATGAGCTATATTTTTCTGTTCATTCATGATTTAGATCTCAAATCCAAGCTTGGCCAAATTGTTACGAATAACAACATCTAATTCGGCTCCCTTTGCCATTTGCTCGCCTAATTGTTCCGTTAGATGCTGCATTTTTTCCATGAAGCTTTCGTCATCATCCTCAACTGCTTCAGCACCTACATAACGACCAGGTGTTAATACATGACCATGTTCTGCAATTTCTGCCAAGGCGACACTACGGCAAAAACCTGGAATATCAACATAATCTGCTTTGGTTTCGCCATCCGCTCGCCAAGCATGCACAACATCTGCAATTTTCTGAATATCAGTATCAGTGAGTTCAAGTTGTGAGCGACTAATCATCGTTCCCAACTTACGAGCATCGATAAATAATACTTCGCCTTTACGGATTGATTTCTGTTTGGTAAGAAACCATAAGCAGGCCGGAATTTGGGTGTTAAAGAATAGCTGGCCAGGTAAAGCAATCATGCATTCCACTACGTCTGCTTCTACCATTTTGCGGCGAATATCACCTTCACTGTTTTGGCTTGAGCTCATGGAACCATTTGCTAATACGATACCAGCCCGACCATTAGGTTTCAGGTGATAGAGCATATGTTGTAGCCAAGCATAGTTTGCATTACCTTGTGGGGGTGTTCCGTATACCCAGCGTGGGTCACTCTCTAAACTACCATGCCACCAGTCGGAAATGTTAAAGGGTGGGTTAGCTAAGACAAAGTCGGCACGTAAATCCGGGTGTTGGTTTTTAGTAAAGGAATCACCAGGCTCTTTGCCAAAGTTAAAATCGATACCACGAATGGCAAGGTTCATTGCAGCTAAACGCCAGGTGGTTGGGTTTGATTCTTGCCCGTAAATAGAGACATCACCGATTTTGCCTCCATGAGCTTCAATGAATTTTTCAGACTGTACGAACATACCACCCGAACCACAGCATGGGTCGTATACTTTGCCTTCGTGGGGTGCTAAAACAGCAACCAATGCACGTACTATGCTTGCAGGTGTGTAGAACTGTCCGCCTTTTTTACCTTCAGCGCTGGCAAACTGACCTAGAAAATATTCATACACTTGACCAAGTAAATCCTTTGCATTTTGGTTGGCTGCGCCAAAGCCAATGGATGAGATGACATCAACTAACTCCCCTAACTTGCCATCGGGTAATTGCGCACGAGCATAGCGTTTATCCAGTATTCCTTTAAGTTTGGGATTATCTACCTCTATTAGTGACAGCGCATCATCAATTAACTTGCCAATATCGGCTTGTTTAGCTCGTGCGCGAATACTTTCCCAACGAGCAGCTGCTGGAACCCAAAAGGCATTCACTACTTTGTAATAGTCACGGTCTTCTAATTCTTCGGCAAGCATTTCTGCATCAGCATCTGGAAGAAAATATTCATCGCTCGAATCCATGAAGCGCTTGTTTAACTCTTGACGGCGCATTTCAAAGGCATCGGAGATGTACTTTAAAAAAATTAATCCCAGCACTATATGCTTATATTCGGCTGCATCCATATTTGCACGGAGTTTGTCAGCGGTAGACCATAGCTTTTTTTGGATATCTTCTAACATAAAAATCTCTATTCTGTTTCGGTAGATTGTTCTGCTGCATTTCCAGAAATGACCCATGCATCAATTTCACTGGATTTAAAGCGCCATTGTTTACCCACTCGATGCGCTGGAATTTTTCCCTTTTCAAGCCAGCGATAGATGGTTACCGATGAAACATCCAGGTATTCAGCAACGCCTTCTACTGAAATCCATTTATCTATTGTTGTATCCAAGATAGACCTCTCACCAGCCAAGAAATAATAGTAATGATTATCAAAGATAAAGAATGAAAGTTCAAGATACATGAAATATATAAATGCTTAATTTAAAGACATTATATAAATTGACTGGCAGAGATATAGGGTAAGTTATACACCACCGGATGACCCTACCCGGTTCCAAAACCCCGGCTACCCCATCCAACCTTGTGCCAAACCTGAAATTTGAATCTCGATTTAACTATTCAAACGTTGCAGAAGATATCCAAATCATTAGAAGATGCTCAATGTTATTTGTGAGCATCTTCTAGATTTTTGATCTTCTTCAATCTGTTCCTCATTGACTATTAGGCAGTGACCAGAGCCATTGCTGCTCCTCACTACCAAAATATCCACCTGCTTTGACTGACTGAATCTGCAAAGTGGATTTCGCCCGCCTGATCGTTGAATGCGAATAGCCAGCATTTAGATATTGCTTTTCAATATCATTCTGAGGTAATGGTCCATTTACTAACAACTCCGACAAGAACTGAATTGCTTTTTCCAACAGCCCTTGCCGCTTACCTTCATTTGTCTTTTCAGCAGATGCTAGCCAATCTCGGGCAGAACCTTCGACAAACTGTTTCCATTTGATAAATGATCCACATACCCCTGGATGGCTTGCCAGCTCATTTTGCTGTAACTGATATACAAATCCGCCTTCGTCTGGCCCAATGTTGGACTTAGCACGCATTAATAACCAAGTCATTTCGTCTTCTTCATCCTCTTTGGGCATCTTAGCAACCACAAGAACTACACGCGCTAACGCTCCGAAAGCCAAACTGCCAGTTAATCGCTCAACCGGATTCCGCCCATGTGTTGCTTTGGAAAAATGAGTAATACCCAATAAGGCACAACCTAATCTTCCAGCCAAATCAACCAAAGGCTGTAAGCTTCGTCTGACTTCTGCATTTTTATGGCTGTCACCTGTAACAGCAGAGACAATAGGGTCAATTATTAACAATCGGACATTGCCAATTTCTTCAAGCTTCTTTAATAGTGGTTCCATATCAATCGCAGGATCAAAAGATCGATTCTTTTTGCCTTCCTGAACACCAGCAATAAAATATATGTTATCCATATTTGCACCTGCTTGAAGCAGGCGTGGGATTAACGTATCTTTGTGATCATCTTCACCGCTCCATATCACCACATTGCCGCAACCTGCAGCTAATCCATCAGGCCAACATCTGCCAGAAGATATGACTGCTGCAAAATCTAAAGCGATGGTCGTTTTGCCAGTACCTGGCGCACCTCCAAGCACATGCAACTTACCAGCTGCGAGCCAATCTCTCCAAAGCCAAGCAACAGGCTCGGGTTTGATACTTGATGCTCTTACTAACTCAACATGTACTCCTTTGCCTTTAGAAATTGTACCCTCAGTCATCAATTCCATTTACAATTTCCTTGTTCTATAAGTCTTCTTATATCCTCCGCACGCCACATAGTCAGGCGAGAACCAAATCGTACGGGTTGTGGAAAGCGACCGTCCTTCACTCCTTTCCACCACGTTGATTTACTGATATCAATTAATTGAAGAATATGTTTAAGACGAATACAGCCTTTTTCGGGAAGTTGATACATGTTATGTCTACCTATGTTTGTTTAAGACTCATGTAGTCTCACAAGGTAGGACAAGCCAAAACAGATGAAACAGTTATAGGGGTTTGGATAAAAACGGGTGGTATAGTTTATGAATTTACTTATAAACACTGCGCGAAAACCCTATGAGGGTTTTCTAATCTATTTTAGGTCTCCCACCACCTTTGCGGCAGTCAGGATTGATGATCGCTATAATTCTTGAAACTGCACTTTTAGATAACTTCGGGTAGTTTAATTTCAAGTAATTCTGTGCCTGCTCTTTAAAGCCCTTTTCAGCCACCTTCTGGTTGATAAGTGCTCGTTGCGTTATATTGGCAATATCTAATTCAGATGCATAATGTTCATCACCTGGTATTAATACCTCTTTATCCAAAGGATTAATCTCTTGCAAATAGTCGCTATTCGTCCATAAGTCACTAAAATTGCAAAATTGACTATGAGCCGCGTTACCCACTTTGCCATTAAAAATGGTCATCTGGAAATCTTCTAAATAAATTCGCGTCTTCTCAGGATGCGCACTCTGGATCTGCTGCAGTTGCCCCAAAGTAAGCAATTGAAACTGGCTGCTTTTAGTGTTCATAATAAAAAAGGAGATATTACCTTTGATCCCATCGCTCAAAAGTTGGCGTCCTCTTTCTTCATCGACCTTCAATAACTGAGTTAAATTTTGATCAACTACCACCGGATTATTCATACTGACTCCTAACGCGAAACTATTTTAGAAAATAAAACCAAGTTGTTGGGTTCATTAGCTACCATGCGTTCAACTAATTCACCCCATTTAAACCAAGTTTCCTTTTGTTCATCGGCATAAATAGCACGTTGATAGGTAGCAACTAATTTATTTGCTGGCTGATGGTTTAGCATACGCTCAATGACATGAGGATCGGCTTTCAAATACTCACCCCAAGCTGTTGCAGCAGAACGTCTCAAATCATGGATAGTAAACGGCTGCATTTGCTCTAAAGGTGCGTTATTTACTGTTTTTTTCTTAGTCCCTTTAACAGCCCCTCTTAGCCGAGCAATCACACCTGTTAAAGAATCTTCATGAATATGCCCATGCTCTAAATAGCGACCTGTATCAAAAACAAAAAGAGAATGCCCAGAAACATACTTTAAAGCTTCCAGAATAGCTACTGAAAGTTCAGATAAATACATTGTGTGTGCTTGACGGTTTTTACTTCTAGCTGCAGGCAAAACCCACTCCGCAGTTTCAAAGTTTAGTTCTGACCATTTCATCCCAGCCACTTCTGAACGACGAGCCCCTGTCAAAAGCAGTAATTTTATAGCGCTCGTAGTTACCAGAGACATTTTTGAAATACTGTTGTTAGGTGTCAGATCATTGGCCTGCTCAAGCGCCTTCCACAATTCACGTAGTTCTGGCAGAGCTAGAACTCGATCACGAGGCTTCGCAGCAGTCACAAAAAAATCCTTTGGCTTTAACATCCTGGCAGGGTTAGATTCAACTAAATGGCGAGTTAAGCCATAGTCCAGCATTAGATTCAGGGTTGTCAGTGCTTTTCTTGTTTCTTCTTTTATTCCCTTGCGAACCATTGCATCTAAGGCGCTGGATAAATGAGCTCGAGTGATATCTCGCGCCAGGATATTCCCCAAACAAGCTTTTAAATGCAGTCGCCAGCGATCTTCATGGCGCTTTATCCATATGGCAGTTACATTACTGCTGATTTTTATAAACTCTATCCACGAATTGAATAAGGCTTGCATCGTGACAGCTTGGGTATTTTCAGCTTTTGTAGCAGCCCTTGCGTTTCTAGGATCAATCCCATCGGCAACCAAACGTCTTAATTCTTTTAATTTCTCTCGAGCTTCTTTAAGGGAAACATCTTTTAGGGAACCAATAGTCATTTGCAGCCATTGTCTATCGCTGCCTAATCGATAACAAAACAACCAACTCTTAGCACCGCTTGGTCTGACTCTAAGAAATAATCCATCACCATCAGCTGCTCGCCGTTCCTTGCCTTCTGCTGTTAAATGCTCTACCTGCTTTGCAGTCAATTTCCCCATTAATTACCTCATGATTTTGGGTATAGCCACGGGTATAGCCAAACCATCGGATTTTGGCGCATTTTAACGGACAACATGAGACTAAGCAATGAAGGAAAAGCTTTTATATACAAGGGCTATTGGATTTTATGACACAATATGAGATTATACCTTTTGCGCCTCCTAAGGGGAAGGTCGCAGGTTCGAATCCTGCCCGGGACGCCATATTTATCAAATCTATTCCCAGGACATCGGTTACAAATCATATTGGAGACACAACGAGTAGCCTTGATGAAACGAAGTGTAATCAAGGTTTTTTGAAGCCTCTGAACAGGTGATAGTTTAAGGATATTTGGATTGGAACCCTTGATTTCGCTTCGCTGAATCAAGGCTACTTGCTCATAAAGATTTTTTTCAACCTCACCTGTGGATCTTGTGTTTATTTCTGTAGATAATCCTGATTTGTGATCCCGGTAAGTATTCTTTGTATCTTGTGCGATGCTATTTGCCCTGCAACAGAATTGATTATCACCGCCGGAAGTTTGAACTGCCTGATAAGGAGATTATATGAAAAATGCACTCATTACAGGTGCCAACAGAGGGATTGGACTGGAGTTTGTCCGTCAACTTAAAAATAAAGGTTATTATGTTTTTGGATGCTGCCGTAATCCGGAGAAAGCAAAGGAACTTCATAGTTTGGCTGATGAAGTTATCCAACTGGATGTAACCAGGGATGACGACATCGCATCATTAAAGCAAAAACTGAATAACAGGCCAATTGATTTACTGGTTAATAATGCTGGTACAAGTGGTGAGCGAGGTGTAACCATTGGTAATATCGACAGAGAAAATTTCATTAACCTGATCAATATAAATTGTATCGGTGTCGTGAAACTCAGTGATGCCCTGATTCCCAATCTTCAGGCAAGTGAAGAAAAAAATATTTTAGTAGTAAGTTCTCGAATGGGTAGTATTTCAGATAATGACAGTGGTAGATCCTATGCCTATCGAGCCAGTAAAACCGCTCTTAATTGTGTCATGAGAAGCTTTGCCATCGATGTGAAAGATAAAGGAATTCATGTCATGCTCATTCATCCAGGATGGGTAAAAACAGATATGGGTGGTGTGAATGCTTTAATTGATGTTCAAACCAGTGTTACCGGAATGCTCAAACAAGCCAAAGAGCAATTTTCTACAAGTCATGCAGAGGTACTCCATCGCTTTGATGGTGAGGTGATAGCCTGGTAGTCTTTTGATTCAGGAGCTGTAGACAATTAAAAACTGATGTGAAAATCAAAAAAAAGCACAGGTCGGGCGCTTCGCCCGATATTTCATCCTGTACGTTAATAAAATGCATGCCCTCACGATATTCTCTAAAACCATCTGCGATTGGACTGGAGATCAGGAATAAAAACAGGATAAATAAATAATGAAACATCAAGATAATTTACCCCTATCCACCTGGTGTAAACAAAAGAATAATGTGTTGATTCTTAGTTTACATATTCAGCCCGGATCCAAATGCAATCAAGTGGCAGGGATTGTTGGAGAGGAATTGAAGATAAAAATAGCTGCATCGCCCATTGAAGATAAAGCCAATATGGAATTAGTCCGATACCTGGCTGACTTATTTAAAATCCCTAAAAATCAAATTAAAATAAAACGAGGCCTTAAGTCTCGACATAAGGTCATTGAAATCATTGAATGTGATATTGATGCGCTTCAGTGGATAGTCAATTCCTGGCCTCATGCGTAGTAACCACTGGTTTTGGTTTTATAAACGCATTGGAAAAGCCTTAAGCACTGAGTTAATGTCCTCGCTTTATAAAGAATTTTACAAGGTATACACAAACATATCCACAGAAAATGTGGATAACCGAAAGAGTAAAAAATATCCAGGAAACTTAAGATAAGCCATACCTCACAAGGGGTTTTAAAAAAAGTACAGGTGGAGTAAATAAAAAAACAGAAATTAACCGAACAATTATCCACAAAGTGTAAAAACCTGTGAAAATAAAAAGCGGGCTGGGCATATTAACAAAAAAATAATAAAAAAACAGTCTTGACTCACATTATTTTTATTATTTAGAAACATAATAGGAATAGTCAGATAATTCTCTTACTTCAACCGATAAATGAAGTTTTATCGCCTGGTTATGAATCAGTAATGTCGACTTTAAAAAATCAAGCAAATGATCCGAAAAACATTTTTTCTCTTCGATAGTTCTTCCAGGTAAAACGAGTAATTGGAGATAAACAAACTCTGAGCACTGTTTGTTCTCAACTCCATACATATAGCTCATTGATTTTATTGCATAAGACTTAATCAAATTAACATTAATATGCGGACAATCACCCAAACACTTATTTAAAGCAAGTAAATATTCCTGTAAATTTTCCGGAAATTGAACTTTAGCAGTATATTCAATAATAATATGAGGCATAGAATTACTCTTTAGCGTGTGACAAAGTTCTGGAGTGTTTAATATCTAAAGAATTTAAATAGGTTGATTTTATTTTATAAAGCGAATGGTCATTCCACATAGAATATAAAAACTGATTGAACAGATTTCTTAAGGCAGTATTCTCCTTCTGGAATATAAAGCCAGTTTTTATAGGACGAACCAAAACGGCCACGTATTTATGTTTACTTAAATATTGTTGATATCGCAAAAACGTGTAATGCGCGACAATAACATCCACTTGTTTTTGATGCAGTGCCGTTACTAATTCCCTGGCAGAATTAAAAGCTTTAATTGAAGATGGCGGAACATGAGCAATTTCTGGAAGCCAATAGCGTTGAGAATAACTTCCGCGTAAAACCCCGATTTGATGATACTTCAAATTATCTACATTTTTTAATATGGTATTGTCCTTATCATAAAGATATCCTTCACCACCACTGGTATCATAAGGAATACTAAAGATTGCTTTTTTTTCATATTCCGGAGTATCCACTCCCAACTCTGCCATATCAATTTTTTTATCATTAAAACTGGACCACATATCGCTGATATTATTAAATAGCACAAAATTAAATTTTTTTATTCCTGCTTTTTTAACAATTTCCTTAAAGATATCGATGCTCATACCTTTTTCTCCCTCAGGAGTCTGAATATAGAAAGGAGGATAATCTTTAATAATACCCACTCTTAATACAGCTTCCCCATTCTGTAATTTTTTGATATCAACAGGAGTTGCCTGAGCCAAAACAAATGAATTAATAATCAGTAAAATAAGCCCACAAGCCAGAGCTTTTATATAAGTATTGAAAAATATACTCATTGAATTCTCCATCCATATTAATCCCGGTAATCCGCTGGCATGCTATCGAAACAATGAATCCAGTCAGTTGAAGTGATCCTTTCAAAAAAATATAGAAAACCTTATTCATCTCCACTTTATCTTATTATAGATGATGATGAACAAATAAATGAAAAAAAATGAACAGTAATGGAGATATACTTTTTATGTCAGGGACAAGCCGCGAGACATCGACGTATCGAGAAAGGGGGTGACCTGTTACAATTTTATGTATTATCAATACAACAGGATAACTTATGTATATTCAACAAACGAAACAATGGATTCAATCAATAGTCATCGCACTGAATTTATGCCCTTTTGCAAAACGTGAAATGGATAATAATACAGTACGCATCAAGGTAAGCTCGGCTACAAAATTTAAAACAGGAATAAACCATTTCATAAGAGAAATTGAGCATTTAAACCTCAATCCTTCTACTGGTACAACACTTCTTCTTTTTCCTCATTTTTTAAGTGATTTTCAAAAATATTTGGATTTCGTTGATCTTGCCAATGATGTTTTGGTGCAAACAGGAAAACAGGGAATCTATCAAGTGGCTACATTTCATCCTGCCTACCAGTTTCATGACACCAATATTAATGATGTGACTAATTATACAAATCGCTCTCCCTACCCCATGCTGCATCTACTGAGAGAAGAGATGCTTGATCGCGCCATTGCATGGCATGGAAATACTGAATCAATTCCAGAAAACAACATTCTTCGTTTGCAAAGTCTTGGGTTCACTGCAGTCAGCAAACTTTGGGCTGAGATACAAGACCAAAATGGCGCCAACTTAAGAAACGTTGGGTTGCAAAAAGACGCAACCCAACCTACCATATTTTCTTAAGTTGGTGCCATTACTTGAACGTTTACGTTACATATCATGCCTTTAATTTGTTTGTTTGTTTGTTCATGATGAATCAACCATTCTTTACGTTGCGTGCCTCCGGCATAGCCGCCTGTATCACCTGCACTCGTGATAACACGATGACAGGGAATAACCAATGCTATTTGGTTTGCTCCATTGGCGTTCGCCGCGGCTCTGTATGCCCGGGGCTTGTCAATTGCGAGAGCAAGATCGGCATAACTTATTGTTTCCCCATAAGGAATCAATCGAAGCCTGTCCCAAACCTGCTTTTGAAAAGGACTTCCGGAATAATATAAAGGGGTGCGGAACTCCTGGAGCTTTCCTTCAAAATACAGCTTTAATTCATGTTCTATTAACTGAAGAGGAGGCGTTATTCCAGGAACAATCGCGCAATGCATTTGAAGGCCTAATCGTTCAACCTCACGATTCAGTCCACGCCGATCAACAAACTCCAGTAAATACAATACCGCTTCATCTGCAATAGCAAGCATGGGTCCAAGCGGTGTTTCTATTGAAGATGTTTTTAATCTATCTGATTGTTGTTTTATCTTTATCATAATTCTATCCTGACCTTCGGTAAATCAGACCATCTCGTGGTATATGAGGGTGATTTTAATTGTCTGCGCATTGCCCATTGTTTACTGTATCCCTCAGCAGCCAAACGAATCGTACTTTTGCCAAATTTTTGATTGATTCTATCAAAAATGGACATCAATTGCTCTGTCCTTTCAAGTGCCTCAGCACTTGGCTGGTGAAACATATCCAATTGCCGTGGATCTTTGGGAATTAAATCTTCCAGGCAAATCCCTGCTTTTTTATAGTAATATCCTGGTTTAAAAATACGTTGCAAACACTTTTTTGCAAATTTGGTAATAATACGCAAATCATCTGTCGGGTTTATAAAATTTACCTCTATTGATTGAAAATGCTGTGCCAAATCCTCTCGAAATCGATTCGTATGCACAAAAATATACATGCCTTGTGCCACCAGGTCTTGTTGTCGAAGTTTTTCTACTGCACGGGCACAATGACTACTCAGGGATTGCGAGACAGAAAACAATGATGTTTGCATTTCCCCAAAACTTCTGGAAGACATAATATTTTTTTGGGGCGCAGCCTCTTCTATTTTCCCGCAAGAAATCCCGGCTAATTCCATAGCGATGCGCATTATGACTACATTGTATTGCTTTTTAAGCACATGCACATTCATAACAGATAAATCATAAGCGGTATTGATACCGTCATTAATCAATTTTTTACTCCACTGCCTCCCTATTCCCCACACATCACCTGCTTTTACCTGTTTTAACAAAAGCTCTCGTTGCGCGGTTACATTAAACACAGGAATTTTAAAAACCTTTTTACATAAATAATTGGCAATTTTTGCCAATGTTTTGGTTTGCCCGATACCAATAGAAACAGGAATGCCGATTTCTTTCAAAATTTGTTGCTGCAGGGAAACACAAAAAGACTCATGTAGCTGTTCCGGTAATGTACTCAAATCCAGAAATGCTTCATCAATAGAATATATTTCAAGATGTGGCCATGCATTTTCAATTGTAATCATTACCCGATGAGATAAATCGCCATACAAAGCATAATTGGATGAAAAAACATTGATTTTATATTGCTTGCATAAGGCTTTTATTTTAAAAAATGGCTCGCCCATCGCGATACCCAGGTCCCTGGATTCATTAGAACGCGCAATAACGCACCCGTCATTATTCGACAAAACAACAACAGGTTTATTTTTTAAGTCTGGTCGAAACAGACGCTCGCAAGAAGCATAAAAATTATTACAATCTATCAAGGCAAACATGATTATGGCCGATGCAGAACAAGAGTCACTACCCCCCAAATAACTACATCATGCTCCTCTGTGATATCAATGGGCTTAAATTTGATGTTAGCGGGCAACAATTGCACCCGACCATTTTTTCGAGACAAACGCTTAACCGTTAACTCCCCATTAAGTGCTGCAATTACGATACTTCCATCCGTGGCCGTAAGGCTTTTATCAACAATCAAAACATCGCCATTAAAAATACCTGCATCGATCATTGACTCCCCGGCTGCTCTGACCAAAAAGGTTGCGGAAGGATGCTTAATGTATTCTGAGTTTAAATCCAGGTAGCGTTCAATGTAATCATCGGCAGGTGATGGAAATCCTGCCTGTACCTTACTCGAATACAAAGGGATGGAGCAGAGCTCTTTCTGCTCCAGAAAAGCGTAAATATCAACCACCCGTGAAACAGGTATACGAATTTGTCTGGTCGCTTCGTGGCCATACTTTCCACGACCTGACGGTCTCCCGGCACCCGCTCTCTTTCCACCTCTGGGCATCATCATCTCTTTTTTGATTACTGGTGCATTAATCATAGAAGAATAAATGACTCTTGTAAATCGGTAATTTGCACAAAATACGAGACGCGACTGTCAGGTAGCGGAAACAAGCAAAAATCCGAGCCGCGACCGTAAGGGAGCGGAACAGTTAAATGATTGGTCAAAAAAAACACTCGAAATTAAGCATTGTTGATTGTAAATAGTAGAAAATTGGTTATCATGTAACTATCAATGAATTTACGGTTTTTAAATGAGATCACTAGTATTTTTGCTTTTAGCCTTACTTTGTTTCTCATCAGGTTATGCAAATGACATCAATATTTCAGCTATTAATAAAGAAGGACATACTGTCTTTTATCTTCAGGCTGGAGCATATAATCTGGAAAAAGATGCTAAACAGCGTCAAAAGCAGCTTGCTGACCAGGTAAACCAACCCGTTGAAATAAAAAACCTGTCTGATAAAAATCTTTATTTGGTTCAAGTCGGACCAATAAACGACTATCCCACTGCCAGAACACTCAAAGAGAAATTATCCCAAAATACCCTGAGCCTGAAACAAAGCCTGGTTGTTAAACCGATGCCATCATTGGATATAAATCAATCCCAGGTAAAAGATGAACAGACCCCGGTTCTTCCACCCGAGAGTAAATTGTGGAACTTGAGAAATGCAGACATACGCAGTGTCATTGCTGAAGTATCAAGAGTTACCGGTAAAAATTTTGTAATTGATCCCAGAGTACAGGGAAAAATATCTATTATTTCCTCAACACCCATGTCGAATCATGAATTATACCAGGTTTTTTTATCCATGCTTCAGGTATCAGGATACGCTGCCATACCCAATGGGAATCTCATAAAAATTGTACCCAATATCGATGCCAGGACTATCTCTTCTGATCTTCTCAATGAAATGAGACATCCGCCTCAAGGGGATGAAATGATGGTCGCTGTCGTACCGGTTCATTATGTTCCCTCCGAACAACTGGTACCCGTATTAAGACCTCTGATGCCTCAGTGGTCTAATGTTTCCGCTTACGGTCCTTCAAATATGATTATATTATCAGGACGAGCCAACAACATTAAAAGTCTGGCCAACATTATTAAACAAGTTGACTTATCCTCATCAAATGGCATTGATATGGTGCATTTAAAACATGCTCTGGCCATGGATGTAGCAAATACCCTGAAAGATTTGGTTAAAACTCAACCAGGCATTGGCGGCAGGGCTCAAATCACTTTATCTGCGGATGATCGATCCAATTCTATTTTAGTCAGTGGAACAAAAACTGACAGAATCAGACTAAGAATGTTGATACTAAAATTGGATAGACAAAGCTCCTCAGGAATAAATAGTAATACTCAGGTGGTCTATCTTAATTATTTAAGAGCAGAAGATCTGGTCCCTATTCTGGGAGGAATTGCGCAGGCAAATTTTAGCGGCAATGTCGGGACAACCATTGGAACCATTACCCGCCCTGCCCTGGACAGTACTAACCCAGCCTCAAATCTTGTCAACAGCTCGGACGGACAAACTACCTCTTCAACCAATACATCGACCACCACATCGGTCACAACCTCAGCTGCAGCGACAACAAATACAAGCTCTGCCAGCACCAAAAATGAAGGATCAACCAAACCTTCAGTGCAAATTATAGGAGAGCCAAATACCAACTCCATTATTATCAACGCTCCTCCATCGATAATACGAATTTTAAAAGCTGTAATCAGCCAGTTGGATATAAAACCTGCTCAATTACTGATTGAAGCACTGGTAGCAGAAGTGAACCAGGATAATATAAATGATTTGGGTATCGAATGGGGATCAGATCAACAAACAGGAAATGCCCGAAATTTCAGACCAGGATTTGCTATTATCAACTCCAAAACCAAGGCAAGTGATTTTCAGGCGCAGATTTATGCTTTGGCAAGAGAACATAAGGCCAATATTTTATCAACACCTTCTGTAGTTGTTCTCGATAACCGTCAGGCCAAAATTCTTGTCGGAAAGCAGGTATCCATTGCATCAACCAGTTATCCCAATAATGCATCGGGTACAACAACAGCAAGCCCTTATACTACCTTTAACCGGGTCAATGTAGCCTTGCATCTTTATGTGCGCCCCCAGATTACCCGTGGTGAAGGCATTCAAATGCAAATAGACCAGGGTAATGATACTCTGGATCCCCCGGTTGTTGCTGAAACCAGTACCAATCCCACCTTTAAAATCAGCAGTATCGTCACCTCAGTACATGTCGAAAGCGGTGATATTGTTGTTTTGGGCGGCTTGACACAGGACAGTTTAGCCAATGATGATAATCGTTTACCCATATTGGGAGACATACCAGGTATAGGCAGGCTGTTCCAGCGTAATATTCTTAGCAGGGAGAAACGTGTTTTAATGGTATTCATTAAACCCATTATTTTACGTAATTCCAAAGATAGCCTTCATGTGACAGGTGAAAAATATGACGATGTGCGCCAATACCAGTTGGATTGGTTACGCTCACAAGAAGTCTTCGATCAAAAAAATGATGAAACGGTGCTTCCTGCTCTGGAACAGGCGAATTTACCAAAACCCTTTTCTCATCCACCTCAAAGCGGGATATGGAAATGAAGCACTATGGGATTTTTTTGAACTATGGAACTTGACGAAAAATCATTAAAATTACCCTACAGCTTTGCAAAAGCCCATGGGATTATTATCTATGGATTTAAAGATCATACTGCCATTATTTACCATTTGGCCAGCGCTTCTTTACAGGCATTGGCAGAAGTAAAACGTTTATTGCAATGCAAACTGGTTTTAAATCAGGTTGATGAAGCAGCTTTTCAACAGCAACTGGCGCATATTTATCAATCAAGATCATCGATACTCGATGCTGCTGAAGGAATGGAAGAAGACATGGATCTGTCATTATTAGCCAGCCAGCTTCCGGTAAGCGAAGATTTATTGGAAAATCAGGATGACGCACCCATCATTCGTTTGCTCAATGCCTTGTTTACCCAGGCGATAAAACAAAAAGCCTCTGATATTCACATTGAAACTTATGAAAACCGTGTGCTGGTTCGCAATAGAATTGATGGTGTTTTACAAGAAGTATTAGAGATTCAACGTGCTATAGCTCCTTTAGTCATCTCTCGTGTCAAGGTAATGGCTAAACTGGATATCGCTGAAAAACGAATTCCCCAGGATGGGCGAATTGCCCTGAGAATTGGTGGACACAACATTGATGTTCGAGTTTCAACTCTTCCTTCCAACCATGGTGAACGCGTAGTCTTGAGAATATTGGACAAACAGGCAGCCCAATTGGATTTAAACCTTCTGGGCATGCCACACTCACATCTGATAGCCATACGACAAATGATTTCTGAGCCTCACGGTATCATATTGGTAACAGGCCCAACCGGATCAGGAAAAACAACCTCTTTGTATGCCATGCTTACCGAATTGAATCAGGTGAGCCGCAATATTTTAACTATTGAAGATCCCATAGAATACGACCTGGCCGGAATCGGTCAGACACAAGTCAATTCCAAAGTACAAATGACCTTTGCCAAAGGCTTGAGAGCCATACTCAGACAAGATCCTGATGTAGTCATGATTGGTGAAATACGTGATTTGGAAACAGCAGAAATAGCCGTTCAGGCAAGTTTAACAGGTCATCTGGTATTATCTACATTACACACCAATAGTGCTTTAGGCGCTTTAACCCGTCTGCGAGATATGGGAGTAGAATCGTTCTTGCTTTCATCCAGTATTGTCGGTCTTATTGCACAACGTCTGGTAAGAAGATTATGTCCTCACTGCAAAACTCCTCATCTGTTACGAGATGATGAAAAAGAACTCATGGGTCTTTCTGCCGGAGCTGATGTATCCCGGGTATTTGAACCTGAAGGTTGTGATCTCTGCAACCATTCGGGTTATAAAGGAAGAACAGGTATTTATGAACTCATCACAATGGATGAAACGATAAGAGGAATGATTCATAAAAATGAAAACATCCAAACTTTGGAAAACTATTTAAAACCCAAAATACCGAGTATTCGAGACGATGGATTTAAAAGAGTCCTTGTTGGGGATACTTCTTTGGCTGAAATACTCAGGGTGACAACTCAGAGTTAATGAAAAAATGCAATATATGCGTAGGGTGGGCAAAGGAGCGGAGCGACGTGCCCACCAGTTCGGAGAAACAATGAGCAAATTACTCCAAAATTGGTGATGAGTTCTTCGCACTGGTGGGCACACTTCGTTCTGAAGTATCTATTCAAAATAAAGTCAAAAAGGTCATAAAAGTTGTTTTAGACATTGTTAGAGAAAGGAAGTAGTTGATTATGCATGAACCTTATGATCAAATTGTTTCGCGAAAAATAATAGGACAAAGGCCATGCATAATCGACAGAGTATACAGGATATATTAAAGAAATCACTTCCCGGTATTCACAAAAAAAGAATAGAGAGCTTAATTGAAATGGCGAATAGCCTTTTAAATGGGGCATCTCTAACGTTGAGTTCATTAGGACGAAATTTATCAGGAAAAGCGTTAGAAAAGAGTAAAATCCATAGAGCTGATTCAATTATTGGTAACGGTCTATTAAACAGAGATGGCTTGTTGATTTCGAAGGCACTAGTGGACCATTTTTTCCGGGATAGGGATACTCTCTATGTTCTTATTGATGGAAGCGGCTGTTGTAGTGACGAACGTTATATTTTGCAAGCCTCTATAGCTAATATTGGGCTAGGTCGCTCTCAGCCGATTCATTCTGTAGTTTATGAAACAGGAACAAATGCTCACATTAATGCACAAGACTTATTATTAAGAGAGTTGCAGTTCATTTTTTCCGGGACCAAAGCTCGCATAGTATTAATAACTGATGCAGGATTTTATTCTCCATGGTTTAACAAAGTCACCGAGACAGGTTGGGATTACCTGGGGCGTGTGCGAGGTACAGTAAAGACCAATAGGAATGGGTCCAGGCAGTGGCAAACACCCCAGGAATTGTATTCTTTAGCGACCAATAAGCCCTTATGTTTAGGGAAGGCGATCTTAGGTAAAGATAAGAAAAGAAAAAGCAACGGTACGTTGTACCTTATCAAAAAAAATAAAAAGGGACGAAAAAAGCCTCTTTCTAAACAGAGATATCCCCAAGAGGAAAAGCAGTACAAACAAATGTATAAAGACCCTTGGTTGCTTATTTCCTCACTGGATAGTGAAGAACCCGCCACTATAGTCAACATGTACGCTTTACGGATGCAAATTGAACAAAATTTTCGAGATATAAAAAGCAGTCAATATGGTTTTGGTCTGGAGGAAAGTGGTACCAGGGATTTGATGCGATTAAACAATTTATTATTGATTGCAACAATAGCTACTTTTATAGCATTTGTTATCGGATTATGTGCTGAACAATATGGGCTTCATAGGTCCTTTCAGGCCAATACTATTAAGCACAGAAGAGTACTTTCTCTTATTTATTTAGGAAAAAGAGTCTGGCGAACTGCTATGAGAAAAATTGCTGATTTCATTCATATTACTATAAATGAATTTATATGCTGGGATGGAGGGAATATACAAAATGGATGATTTTTGTATAGATCCCTCAGCACTTCGTTTTGCCCACCCTACAATTCCACACTTTTTCAATCAAAAAAATTTGAGAAGATAACCCAGACAGCGATTGGATCACGATCTTTATTTTCTGCGCCAGGAAGTTCCCTGCTGACCGTCCTCAAGCTCAATTCCCTGATATAACAAATCAGCTCGTATTTGATCAGCCCTTGTCCAATCATTATCAGCTCTCGCCTGAATCCTTTCTTCAATTAATCGCTCTATCTCAACCTTATCAATTTCAACCATTCCACCCTGTAACCAGGCAATAGGATCATCCTGTAAAATACCAAGAATACCCGCCAGATACTTTAAAGTAGCTGCCAATACAGAGGAATTACTTTTATTTACTTCATGACTTAACTGAAAAAGAATGGATAAAGCTACAGGTGTATTAAAATCGTCATCCATGGCCTGATTGAACTGAGCTAACCAATGATTATCCAGTTCAGCATCAATCCTGGCCGGACATTCCTTGATTGCCTGATAAAGTCTGGTTAATGCCTTTCTGGCATTCAATATATTCTCTTCTGAATAATTTAAAGGACTTCGATAATGACTGCTTAACAGAAAATAGCGAATTACCTCTGGATGATGTTTTGCCAGAACATCGGAAATAGTAAAAAAATTTCCAAGTGATTTGGCCATTTTTTCATTATTCACTTGCAGCATTCCCACATGCAACCAGTAATTGGCAAAAGGTTTTCCAGTAGCGGCTTCACTCTGGGCAATTTCATTTTCATGATGAGGAAATTGCAAATCAAGACCACCGCCATGAATATCAAATTGCTCTCCCAATTCATGCATCGCCATTGCAGAACATTCTATATGCCAGCCAGGTCGCCCTTCCCCCCAGGGTGAAGGCCAACTGGGTTCATTTTCCTTTGCTCGTTTCCAAAGGACAAAATCAAGTGGCGAGCGTTTTTCTTTTACTATTTCCACTCGAGCACCAGAAACCAGCCCTTCCAAATCTTTATGTGATAATTTTCCGTATTCAGCAAAAGAATCAACCTGATAACAGACGTCACCGTTTTCACTAATATAAGCATTCCCTTTATCAATTAATCGTTTAATTAATTGAATGATGGTATCAAGATGTTCCGTCGCTCTGGGCTCAAAGTCAGGTGGAAGTATATTTAAAGCACGTGCATCCTCATTCATTGCAGCGATATATTGAGCAGTCAATTCGTGAATAGAGACACCTCGTTCATTGGCTCGTGCAATAATCTTGTCATCAATATCAGTAATATTGCGCACATAGGTTACGTCATATCCTTGCGAACGCAGGTATCGAACAATCACATCAAAACAAACCATGGAACGGGCATGGCCAATATGGCAGTTATCATAAACCGTAATTCCACAAACATAGATACCTGCTTTTCCAGGTCTTATGGAAACAAATGGTTCCTTTGCTCGTGTCAGAGAATTATATAAATTCAACATGTCAGCCTCTTAAATTTGTTTCTATTGCCGCATTACAATCCGCTCCCTCACGGTCTCGCTCGGATTTTATGTATTACCCCAGGTATCCTTCAAATCAACAATACGATGAAAGGCCTCAACTCGGCCTTCGCTTGCTTTATTAACACAATAATAACCCAAACGTTCAAATTGAAATGATTCACCTTCAGGCTGGTTAGCCAATGATGGCTCGCACCATCCCTGTTGAATTCGTAAAGAATTATGATTTAAAAATTGAAAAAAATCATCTTCCCGCGCAGGATTTGCATCATGAAACAATCTGTCATATTGATAAATGGTCACAGGATAAGCTTGAGCACAGGACACCCAGTGAATCACTCCCTTGATTTTACGATCTTCGGGGTTTTTTCCAAGTGTTTGAGCATCATAAGTACAGCGTAACTCAGTAATCTCACCCTGTTCATTGCGTATTACATCATGGCATTTAATCACATAAGCATGTCGCAATCTGACTTCAGACCCGGGAGACAATCGAAAATATTTTTTAGGGGGGTCTTCCATAAAATCCGATCGTTCTATAAATAGCTCACGGGAAAATGGAAGTTCCCTGCTTTCAGAATCCTGAGCTTGAGGATAAAAATTAGCCTTAAGCAATTCCACCTTGTTCTCAGGATAATTTTCTATCACTACTTTCACAGGATCCATAACACAGAGCGCGCGTTTGGCAGTTTTGTTCAACTCAGCCCGAACACACTCTTCCAGCAATGACATGTCAATGACTGAATCACTCCGGGAAATACCAATCATTTCACAAAATTGCCTCAGGGCTGCCGGTGGGTATCCGCGGTGTCGCATTCCTTTCAAGGTAGGCAAACGTGGGTCGTCCCATCCGCTCACTACCTTTTGTTCTACAAGCTCGCGCAATTTACGTTTGGAAGTCACTGTATGTGATAAATTTAAACGCGAAAATTCAGTCTGTACCGGTTTGGATGGTAAGGGCAAATTATCAATGAACCAATCATACAAGGGCCTGTGATCCTGAAACTCCAGAGTACACAATGAATGGGTGATTTTTTCCAGGGCATCAGAAACAGGATGCGCATAATCATACATTGGATAAATACACCAGGCATCACCCGTGCGTTGATGAGATGCATGGCGAATACGATACAGAACCGGATCTCGCATATTCACATTACCGGATTGCATGTCTATTTTTGCTCTTAAAACATGAGTTCCATCAGGAAACTCACCCGTTTTCATCCGTTCAAATAAATTCAGATTTTCCTCCACAGGCCTGGTTCTGTAGGGACTTTCTCGTCCAGGTTCCAGCAGGGTACCTCTGTGAGCACGAATTTCTTCCATACTCAAGCTATCAACGTAGGCCTTGTTTTCCTTAATCAAGTGAATAGCAAATTCATACAACTGTTGATAATAATCAGAAGAATGAGTCATGGCACACCACTTAAACCCTAACCAATGAACATCCTCAATAATCGCATTGACATATTCTTCTTCCTCTTTTATGGGGTTTGTATCGTCAAATCTTAAATAACAAATACCGCCAAACTCGTCTGCCAAACCAAAATTTAAACAAATGGACTTGGCATGTCCAATATGCAGATATCCATTAGGCTCGGGGGGGAATCGGGTTACTACTGATTGATGTATCCCTCTGTCCAAATCCTCTACAATCATTTGTCTGATAAAATGTGTTCTTTTTTCAATTATTTCAGTCATTCTTTTCTCGATTATTATGATCCGGGTCGCGACCCGATCTCAGGATCGAACATCCGCTCCCTTATGGTCGCGGCTCGGATTTTATACAAGCTTAATATCAATGATCCATTGCCTCACGCATGGAGCTTATCAGAGCTCCCCCTGCTTCAAGCGCATTTCTATGATCTTTATAAGCATCAAATATTTGCTCTATAAGTGCCGCACCAACAATAACGCCATCAGCAAAACTGGCAATCTCGGCAGCCATTTGGGCTGTTTTTATACCGAACCCTACCATCAAAGGCAGCCGGGTTTGTGATTTTCTGAATTGGTACTGAGATTTTAATAATGAACTGTTCAAAGAATCAGATCCGGTTACCCCTTTTAATGAAACATAGTAAAGATAGCCTTTAGCCAATTGATTAATTAAAATCATACGTTCATCTGAAGTGGTAGGAGAACAAAGATAAATACTGTAGAGATCATGTTCTTGCCAGATTCTGGCAACGTCTCCACTTTCTTCAGGTGATAAATCAACCAAAATAGTTCCATCTACACCTGCTTCTACCGCATGCCGGGCAAAAAGCTCATAACCATATTGTTCTACAGGATTAACATAGCCCATAACGATTACAGGTGTGTCTTTATTACTCTGGCGAAAATCCCTGACCATCTCGAACACATCCTTACAATTAATGGAGTAAGCAAGAGCTCGTTCCATGGCATGTTGTATTACTGGCCCTTCTGCCATAGGATCAGAAAATGGAATCCCCAGCTCCAGAACATCCGCTCCTGACTCTACCAAAGCATGCATTAATTGTACAGTCATTCCAGGCTCTGGATCACCTGCAGTAATGTAGGGGCTTAGCATTTTTTTACCCTTAGCATTTAACTGCGCAAGAGTTTTATCAATTCGATTCATAAACATACCTCATCAAGCGTAAATTAATACTGAGACATCCGAGCCGCGACCGTCAGGGAGCGGACTGTGCCTGTCCTGTTACAATCAGCTCAATCCGCTCAATCCGCTCAATCCGCTCCCTGACGGTCGCGGCTCGGACGTCTCAGCACAAATCTGTGCCCTGTAAATTACACCGTAATCCCATCAATACTTGCAACAGTATGGATGTCCTTATCTCCACGACCTGACAAATTAACAATAATTATTTGTTTTTCTGACATTGTTTTGGCCAGTTTCATTGCATAGGCCACAGCATGACTGGATTCAAGTGCAGGCATAATGCCCTCAACGCGTGTTAATGTACGAAAAGCATCAAGTGCCTCAACGTCAGTGATTGCCTCATATTTAACTCTTCCCGTATCCTTAAGCCAGGCATGTTCAGGCCCTACTCCAGGATAATCAAGACCTGCCGAGATTGAGTGAGTATCTTTAATCTGACCATAATCATCACAGAGCAAATAAGTTCGATTTCCATGCAATACTCCGGGTCTTCCTGCGATGAGAGATGCAGAATGCTCACCTGTTTCCAGGCCTTTACCGCCTGCTTCAATCCCAAACATAGCCACGGTGGTATCATTTAAAAAAGGATAAAACAAACCCATTGCATTGGAACCTCCGCCAACACAGGCAACCAGGGCATCCGGTAAACGACCTGTTTTTTTCAGGCATTGTTCCCGGGCTTCAATACCAATTATCGATTGAAAATCTCGTACCATCTGCGGATAAGGATGAGGACCTGCAACTGTACCAATAATATAAAAGGTATCATCAATATGACTTACCCAGTCTCTCATCGCTTCATTTAACGCATCTTTTAAGGTCTTTGAACCTGAAGTGACTGGCACCACTCTGGCACCCAATAATTTCATACGGTAAACATTGGTGGCCTGTCTTTTTATATCTTCAGATCCCATATACACAACACATTCCATACCCATTTTTGCAGCAACTGTAGCTGATGCAACACCATGTTGGCCAGCACCGGTTTCAGCAATAATTCTGGTTTTACCCATACGTTTTGCCAGCAAGGCTTGCCCGACTGTATTGTTTATCTTATGCGCACCTGTGTGATTCAAATCTTCGCGTTTTAGCCAAATTTGTGCACCACCCGTTTGCTCACTCAATCGTTGCGCATAATACAAAGGATTGGGGCGTCCAACATAATCTGATAATTCCTGATGAAATTCAGATAAAAAATCAGGGTCATGCCTGTATTGGGCATAAGCCTCCTCCAATTGTTTCACTGCATCAATCAGAGTATCTGCCACAAACAGACCTCCATATGGACCAAAGTGTCCGTGCTCATCAGGAAGCTCTTTTTTATTCATTAGTTATCCCATAATACTGTAACAAACCGTTTCATTTTTTCCGGATCCTTTATACCCGGCTCTGCTTCTATACCACTACACACATCGACTGCAAAAGGATGACTGACAGAAACAGCTTCCCTGACATTAAACTCATTCAGCCCCCCTGCCAGTATATAAGGCATTGCTGCATTATCAGGAATAATCTTCCAGTCAAAGGTCAGGCCTGTTCCCCCTCTTTCTGTATCTGAGGGAGTGTCCAGAAGAAGTGCGCAAGCCCCTGCAAACTCTTGTGTCTTTTGATGAATAGTTTGTGCCGAATCAGGATGCACGGCCTTAATAAAAGGCATATTGAATTGCTGACAAAATTGAGCTGATTCATCTCCATGAAACTGCAGAAACTGGACAGGAAGTTCATCAACAATTCGTTGAACAAACTCCATGGAAGGATTAACCATAACCGCCACTGCATCAATAAAAGGAGGAAGATCTTTTAGCAGCTCTGCAGCTTTCTCTATAGAAATAAAGCGATTACTCTTAGCATAAAATATAAGCCCAATGGCATCAACGCCCAAATCAACAGCATAAGCAATATCTTCAGCACGCGTCATACCGCACATTTTAACCCGGATGCGAGAAAGTCTCAATTATTTCTCCCAGAGAAACAAGGGTCCCGGACTGCTCTGCAAGATGGAGAATTCCGGAGGATAATTTACGTGAACCAGATAGAGCCCATAAGATGGAGCTGTTTCAGCTCCCAATCGTCTGTCTTTAGCCTTCAAAACTTCCTCCACCCAGGATACAGGATGTTTTCCAGATCCTACCGCAATTAAAACACCAGCGATATTTCGAACCATATGATGTAAAAAAGCATTTGCAATGATATCAATAATCACCAGTTCACCACTACGGGTAACCAACAATTGATTCACTGTACGCATGGGAGTATTTGATTGACACTCAACAGATCTGAATGAAGTAAAATCATTTTCACCTGTTAAACACTGAGCAGCCTGATGCATCAATCGATGATCCAACTGCCTGTATTGCCATGTTACATTAGAGCGCAATAATGCGGGGCGTATTGGAGCATTATAAATAATATAGCGATATCGTCGGGCGACTGCACTAAAGCGAGCATGAAATTCAGCAGGCATTTCCTTTCCCCACTTAATACAAATGTCTTTCGGCAAGAAGGAATTGGCCCCATGAATCCAGGCACGAACATTTCGCTCTTTTTCACAATCAAAATGAATAACCTGATTCGTAGCGTGCACCCCGGTATCCGTTCTTCCGGCACAAACTACAGTAACAGGGCTATCAGCAACTCGGGACAAGGCATGCTCAACAGCCTGTTGAACCGTATGCAAGCCAGTTTGTGCCTGCCAACCATGATATTGGCTGCCATCGTATTCAAGCGCTAAAGCAATGCGCATCATTATTCCTGATAAAAGGATCAATTTATATAATATTCTGAATATTTTGTCTATGCTTTGGGATTTTTTTTGAATATAAAAAGAACGCAGGTGTTTCATCAATATTTAGTTTTGCAAGGTGCATACTTTATCCGAGCCGCGCGCGTTAGCAAGCGAGCTGTGTTGCGATAATCTGCTTCATTTAACTGTTCCGCTCCCTGACGGTCGCGGCTCAGATTAACCTGTTAAAACTAAATGGAAACAGTATTAGCGAGGGTTCCGTCTTTTTGTAGCCCAGGCGCGTTCTTAAAGATGTTTTTTCTTTGCCGGATGCGATTCTTTTATAAAAAAAACAACAATAAGCAAGCTTGCCAGAAAACACAAAGGCAAGACTAATAAGGCATGTTGATAACTGGCCATGGAATAAACCGGAATATCATTAACCATACTCCAGGTCCCTGTATGTTGCACAATATAACCGACGAGTGGTTGAAAAATTGCACCACCAATCAGTACTGAAAGATTATTAAAACCTGAGGCAGTACCTACTAATTCAGGATTATTATTTTCTTTTACAACAGCAAAACTGACTGTTTGTCCTCCTGCCCCAAAACCGAATAAAAATAATACAAACCAGGTACAGGAATATGAAAGACCAGGCAAATAAAGCAAGATTAGGGCTGCGACCAAACCCGAGACAGAACTTATCATTAAAGAAATTCGTCTGTTCTCCATTTTATCACTCAGCCATCCTAATAATGGACTTCCTATGCCTATTCCAATCCAAATCATAGAACATAAACCTGAAGCAGCAAGGACACTAATCTGAAATTTCGCCTGTAAATAAGGAACCCCCCAAAGGGCTGCAAAGACAGCAATGGGCGTCCAGATTGCAAAAGCATATCCACCAATACTCCATGTATACCCGTGTTTGCACACGGCAACCAGTCTCTTCCATTCATCACGCAGGTAATGTTCAGGAATGCTCTGATTTTGTTGATGTGGATAATCACGAATATAAACCCAAAAAAATCCGGCCAGGATAAATCCTGCACCTGCCAGTATAAAACTCGCATTACGCCAGCCTACAAGATTAATCAAGGCGGCAAGAGGCATTTCCCCAAAAATAGCTCCCACAGAACTCATCAATTGAGCAATTCCTGCAAGGATTGCAAAATACCCGGGAGGAAACCATCGTGATAATAAAACCAGGACACCTATAAAAGAAAATGCCGAACCAATACCGATAAGCAATCGGCCAATACAGGCTGTAAATACACTGTCAGTAGATGCAAAAAATGCAGAACCAAAGGCACATAAAATAATCGCAAAAGTCATTAATTTGCGTGGACCATAACGATCATACAAAACGCCAGCGGGCAGCTGTGTGGGTGCATAGGCGTAAAAATAAAAGGCTGAGATAAAGCCAAAACCTTCACCGGTCACTCTAAAGGTCTTCATCATCGATTCAGCCATAACACTTGGTGCTACTTGCAGTATAAATTCATATAAATAAAATGATGCGGCCAGAAAAAAAATAAGGTATGCGACTCTAAGGCTCTCACCAGATCCCTGGTTTGGATTTTTTTTATAATGTGCGTTCAACGTATGCTCACAAGCCGAATGGATTCACCATTTAATCCTGGGTACATTTGGTTTGTCAATACAATCTTTTGTATTCGATCCATCCGAGCCGCGATCGTAAGGGAGCGGAAATCTTTCTCCGTACAAATCCGCTCCCTAACGGTCACGGCTCGGATATCACGGCTCGGATATCACGGCCGGATGTCGCGGCCCAGATAATGTATTCTAATTCAACTTGGGCGCTGGCCCTTCTTTTTTAATAGTCTCCTCAACTTTCTCTTTAGTGTCCTGCAATTTTCCCTTGAACAAGCCTGTCAACGTTTCAACAGTTTTATTGACCTGCTTTATCTCTGACTTGTGACCAAATTTTTCCTCAGATACGTTTGTCAAATTATCAACATATTTATCAACGAGATCACCTTTAAATGCTGTTTTATAAAGGGAGTTTTTATCCCAAAAAAATCTGCCCATTTTATCTTTGGGATTAAAGGCATTAGAATTTACTTTAATTGATTCCGCTCCAAATTTCATATGCGGTGTTCTTTCGCCAAGAACCTTTAAAGCAGTCCACAAATATTCCAGTTCTTCCGGATCAGAACCTTCGAGAATAATCGGATGATTTTTATCAGGTTTAGAGTCCATACTCGCCAAAATTTGTGCAGCCATTGCCATTGAAAAATCCACTTTGGCTCTTATCAATGCTTCATCAGTAACCGTAGTGTTTGGGCCTCCCTTGGGAAAAGCTTCTACTACAAACTCCTCAGGCGGCGATTTTATTACCTTCCCGTCCTTGCTGGTAACGGGCGAGTCATTACTCATTTTTTCTGTAAAACGTCCGGCTGTCTGTTCATAAGTCACATCATAAACTCTCATCTTTCCCGGTGGAATTTTTTCAACCAGTTCATAGATTTTTGGTGTTGGACCCTTTCCACCAATAATAGCCTTTGTTTTGTTTGTATTGGTATTTGGTGGAAAGGTCATTTGAACTTCGTTTAAATTACTAACATCCTTCCATGTAACTCCACTCCCAGTCTTTTTAAAACCATATCTTTGTCCCTTTAAAGCATTCTCTATCATCTTCAAAATGCCCTTGTCGCCAGATATAGTGTTCTGAACCTTTTCATAGATACGCAAATCCTGTTCCACCAGCTCCTTTTCTATCTCCAGTTTTTTTCGCATTTTATTAATTTCCAATTGCTTTTCCTGAGAATAAAAAGTACCAATCCTGGCATCTTCAGATACGGTTGTATCAGGCAAACTGTCCAGACAATCTTGTAGAATTATTTGTTCGCGTCTTAATTGATCTACAATCAAATCACAATCTTGTCCCATTTCTTTAAATTTTTCTTCCATTCCTTTTGGATCGTGCTCAGCTTTTCCCTGAACCGCAGGGTTATAGATATGAATGGGATCAATTTCTGACATTTTTCTTAACTTTTCTTTATGTTGAGTCAGATCAGTATGAGTTTTTTTAAGTTCTGATAATTTTGTATCCAGAACCTTGATCTCTTCTTTAACTGTATTCATACCCCCATGATGAATTTTTTCTTTTCTTATTTGTGCCTTAATTGCATTAAAAGAATAATTTGTAAATACATTGGACAAATCCAAATTGGCTTTATTAGAAAAATCCTGTAAATCCTTCGATTCTTTTAACTTTTTATATAAATCATCGTAAATTTTCTCGGTTTTAGATGCACTTAAAACTTTATCGAGAAATTGTTTTTTAACCGGATCGTCAGAATTTAAATGAACCATAAAAAGATAAGAATTATATTCATGTTGCTTCACCAGATTTTCAATAACAGGAGAATCAGTTAAGTTCAAATTAATCAATACTAGCCCAAATGCTTTGCGAAAATCTTCCTTCTCAATCTCATTTACACCACATTTTTGTGCAATTTTATTAATCAAAGATTCATAATCCCCAATGTTATCAAGCATTATTGCAACACCATTCTCTACAAAAAGCTCATTGATTTCATTTACTTTCTCTTCTGTTAATGCAAGAGGCGGCTCAAAACTCGCCAACACCCTAGCCACTTCTGAATTATGTATTCCTTTTAAAACAGAAAGTCTTTTGTTTTCATCTATTAAATCTTTTATTACTATTCCTTTTTTGAGGAAATCCTTGCCTAAAAAATGCTTCACTACATTCTCATCCACTGCATTGAGCAAATGTTTTAAATTTTCCGATTTAATCAACTCATTTTGTTGATTGGGGCCCAATTTATTAAATGCCTTGATTAATTGCTTATGAGCTCCGGAACCCAAATCTGAATACTTATCAAGCTGAAGAACAAATTGGCGCGAACGAGCTGTAGCTTGAAAACTCCTGAAATTATCTTCGTTGATCCAATCAGGGGCAACAATGTCCAGCTTCTCTTTCAGTACTTTCTTAAATTCAGTAAAATCTTTTGCTTTTTGCAGTGCATCCAACAGAGTTAAATCGGTTTGTTGGTTAATAATAGCGGGAAATATGGATTGTTTTAGTAACTTGATGTCAGGTTCTGTCAGTTTTTGATGTAATTTATTATATCTATTATACTCAAAACCCAATAAATTTTTTATTTTTATTTGAAATGCTGCCAGATCATTTTCTTTAAAAGCTTGCATCAAATTATTACTTTTATTATTCAGCAAAAAATCCTGTAAACAGCGAACATTGACAAGATGTTCTGCCCAATCTTTATCTGCTTGATTTAAATTATTATAAGCATCATCCAAAGAACTACCGGTAATGATAAAGTTACCTGTTTTAAATCCTTCCATATAACTTTTGATCTGTTCTTGAGTCATGTTTTTGACATAATCTGCAAATGATTTCTTTTTTTCATTCAATTGACGGATACTTTTATCAATAGCACTTTTAACAGCCTCAGATATTGGAGCAGGGAAGGCGTTATCCCCATCATTTTGTGGATAACCAAGAGCTTTTGCATCATTTAAACTCCCTGTATTTTTGAAATTTGCCAGGAAGGTTTGATTAACTGATTTTTCTATACATCTAATAAGATATAATTCTGCAGCTTCTTTTTGAATTTTTTTTACCACTTCATCTGTTAATATAAGGCCAGGGTTATTAATCCAGCCATTGGTAGCCGTTACATCACCCAAATTAAGTACATCTGTTTTTGTAGCCAGATAGTTTCTGCACGCATCCTCATTATTTTTAAGAATCCTGATTAACACATCATCAGTAACATTTTTTAAACCCAGACTCACTCTCTGTTCTGCAACCAGCTTATGAAATTTAGCAAATGCATCATTTGCGGGATTAAGAAACTCATCTGATCTGATAAAGCTATCAATATCATTTTCAGGAATTCCAAATTCGGGAAATGCCTTCCAAAAATCTTTATTAGCAATCAGTGCATTCCTAAATGCAGCGGTATTAGCAGGATCAACCTTCAGTAAGTCATCAAATGCCTTATTTCTGATGACAGCATCTTTACCAGATAAGATAGTCTTATTCTTTAAAAGTGTTTCGAATTCAACATTTTTAGACATAGCTTGTCTCCGCAGTGCAGTATGTACATATTATAGATCATAGAATCACTATATGTATATTTTTTTGGTCCAGGTTGATCCACCTTTAAGAAATAACCCACTCAATTTGTTTTTTCATATCAATGTTTATCTCAGACAGTTCTTCAATCTGATGATCAATGTAAGGATTATCATTTTGAATTTTATAATGCTCTATTTGTCTGTCCCGGACCAGGTGCAACCAGGATATTTGTGGAGCAAACAGATGAAGCATGCCTTCGACCCACTTGTCTAAAACTACCCAGTACAGATCATCCTCCAGAGTCATTTTAAACCGTTTGATAAATTTTGGAACATGCCCGGCATCATACCATATCTCTGAGGTGACCCAGCGATTTACTGTAAATAAACGTATCGGTTGCCCGAATTGATTCATGGCAATAGCAATCAAATGAGTCATGGGATTATCCAGATAGATATCCCAATCGGGTAAATCAGTCGGTTTTATGCGTTTTGGAATGTGTTTATAACGTAAGAAACAATGAAAATGACCGTGTTCTGTTGTTTCCATATTTTCGCGATGGCAATGATAAAAATACTGAGCACCCGTGCTGTGATCAATACGATCCCCTTTGGGATAATGCGTCATGGATTCATGTCTGCGTTTCTTCTTAAGCGTATAATGAAGTATATTTTTACCTTTGCTATCAGACATTTGCTGTTGCGCCTCCAATACCTGTGAGGCATAGCCCAGCATGTTCTTTTTACCCCATTTGCTTAATTCCGGTAATGTAAATTCTGAATGAGTCATCATGTTTTTTACACAAAAAGCACAGGTTCCATGAATAAGATTTCTGATTAGACCGTGCAGGTTGGCGCTAAAAATAAAAAAAGAGGTAGCTTGCACCACCTCTTTAATGGCAAAAGCTGATTACTGATTACCACCGCAACCCTTACAACCCTTGCAACCTTTACAGCCCTTGCAACCTGAGCAGCTTGCAGCACCTTTACAGCCAGTACAGGTAGCAGTAGTAGCAGGTGCAGTATCATCTGCATAGGCAACTGAAACCATTGGAGCTGATGACAATGCAGTTAATAAAGCAGCTACAGCCATTGTTGATTTTTTCATATTATTACTTCCTTGATAGTTAAAGGTTTTTATTTTGAATCTTTTTGATATTAACAAACAAATTCAAATTTTTCTTCTTTTTCAGGAAAATATTATAGTTCCTTCCTGGAGAGCATCAAAAATAATTGATCCAGCCATTTTGTACTCAGTATCTTCTTCAAAAAAATAAATAAATAAGCCGGAAAGGTCACTGGATATTTAGCCTTTGGATTACGTGATTCAATCGCATGAACCAGTTTCCTGATAACCGCGTCCGTTTTTTTGGTAAAAATAGAATTTGATTTGGTCTGCTTGTAAGTTGTAAGCATTTTCTCATACTGTTGCCTGAAATAACTTTTTTCTATAGTGATGTTCTTTAAAGAATTATCAACGCAATTATCCCTGAAACGACTTTCGATTGGACCAGGCTCCAGAGTAATTACCTTAATCCCTGAAGAATATAACTCCAGTCGTAAGGTATCACTTAATCCCTCCACAGCATATTTTGACGCGTTATATGCACCTCGAAATGGCATGCTGATTATTCCCAAAATTGAGCTGATATTTATTATTCGTCCATATCCCTGTTGTCTCATTACCGGAATCGCGAGATTGGTTAATTCAAGAAGACCAAAAACATTGGTTTCAAACTGCTGTCGCAAGACATCTCGTGTGATATCTTCCAAAGCACCAGCCTGACCATAGCCAGCATTGTTGATGAGTACATCCAGACGATTACCAGTCATTGTTAATACAGTTTGAAATGCATTTTGAATCGATGATGGGTCATTCATATCCAAAAGTACAGCTTCAATACCCAGACTCTGTAACTTTAGAAGATCCTCGTTCTTGCGACAGGATGCTATTACCCGGTGTCCTCTCTTTTCAAGCGCAAATGCAGCATCAAAACCAATACCACTGGAACATCCAGTGATTAAAATTACTTTTTTTGTCATAAGTTTACCTTTCAGATTAAATAATCTATTTATTTACAGGTTAATCTATCCTGGTGTGGGTGCTTCAATCAGCGCTCTTTAATATTTCCGCTCCCTGACGGTCGCGGCTCGGATTTCGCAACTTTAATTTTGCCAGGTGACACGGACATCCGAGCCGCGACCGTGAGGGAGCGGAACAGTTAACTGATATCCGAGCCGCGACCGTAAGGGAGCGGAGCAGTTAAATGGAACAGTTAAATAAAGCACCTGATTGCAAACACAATCCGCTTGCTTACGCGCACAGCTCAGACATCCCTCTCACCTGGAAAAATTAAATGGAAACGGTACTATACTCTCATGGGCTTGTCGCATTATAATTTACTTCATCAATTCAGCAATATGATAGCGGCCCGTCATTTTATTCTGTTGAATAGCGTGTTAATTAATTTTTTTGGATACACCATAATGACCGTTACAATTAAAACCCCTGATGAAATAGAAAAAATGCGAGTAGCTGGCAGGCTTGCAGGAGAAGTATTGGAAATGATTGGTCCTTATGTTCAGGAGGGCGTCAGTACTGATGAATTAAACACACGCTGTCATGATTATATAGTTAATGTACAAAAAGCTATTCCTGCACCTCTGAATTACAACGGATTTCCCAAATCCATATGTACTTCCATCAATCATGTAGTCTGTCACGGCATTCCAGGAAAAAAAATCTTAAAAAATGGGGATATCATTAATATAGACGTCACGGTTATAAAAGATGAATACCATGGGGATACCAGTAAAATGTTTCTCATTGGCTCTCCATCCGTCAAAGCCAAACATGTAGTTCAGATTGCTCATGACTGCCTTTTTATTGGAATAGAACTGGTCAAACCAGGAGTTTGTTTGGGTGATATAGGTTATGCAATTCAACAACATGCAGAAAATAATCGATGCTCGGTTGTTCGGGATTATTGCGGGCATGGAATTGGTCGGGTGTTTCATGAAGATCCTCAAGTGTTACATTATGGTGTGCCTGGTACCGGAATGCAATTAGAACCAGGAATGACCTTCACTATAGAACCCATGGTAAATACAGGAAAGCACCATACACGATTATTACCGGATCACTGGACCGTAGTTACCAAGGACCACAGCCTATCAGCTCAATGGGAACATACCCTCCTCGTAACAGAAGATGGCTGCGAAATTTTGACTTTGCGCAATGAAGAACGATAAGCGCACTTTAAAAAATACAATTAAACAGTTCAAGGAACAACTGTGCGAAGAATTTTGCCAAAAAGCAAATATCAGAGCCATTACAAGAAAACTCGCCCTTTTCATTGATAAACAATTAATTGATCTGTTTTATAAAAATAAACTGGACCTCGGAAATCACTTTTGCCTGATTGCCCTGGGCAGTTATGGCCGGCGGGAACTTTTGCTGCATTCTGATATTGATTTATTATTATTACATACAGAAAAAATCTCCAGAACAGAAATACAACGTGCACAAAGCTTTGTGCAGGACTGCTGGGATTCAGGACTGGAAATCAGTCATCAAATTACCACAGTACATTCATGTGCTGACTTAGCCAATCAAAATGTCAGTGTTATTTCCACTATTATGGATATGTTCCTCTTATGTGGACATGGCAATTTACTGGAAGAACTACGATATCAAACACACACCTTACATATGTGGCCAGCTCACGAATATTTTTTTGCAAAACAACAGGAACAAAAAAACCTCGAAGCAAAATATGGTGAAACGGCATATAATCTTGAACCCAATGTAAAATATGGGCCTGGCGGGTTACGCTGGCTAAACATTTTACTGAGTATTGGTAAACGTCATTTTAATATTAATAAACTGGCAGATGGGATCAGTTATGGATTTATTACTGACAAAGAATATGAAGAACTGATGTATTGCCAAAACTTTCTCTGGAAAGTTCGTTTTGCCTTACATCTGTTGGCAGAAAAAGCTGAAGAACGGTTGTCCTTCGATTATCAGGTAAAGTTGGCTCAATTTTTTGGCTATAAAGATAAACCTTATTCTTTAGCCATTGAGCAATTCATGAAAGATTATTTCAAGGTGATTAAACGCAACAGAGAACTCAATGAAATGCTATTACAATGGTTTGATGAAACGATTGTTCATCATCAAAAGCAAAAAATAATCCATCTTGATTCTGAATTTCAACTCTCCAATAACTACATAGAAGTACGCAACCCTCGGGTATTCATTCAAAATCCTCCATCCCTTCTGACTCTTTTTTTATGGATAGCAAAACATCCGGACATCGAAGGAGTTCGGGCAAGCACCATACGATTAATCAGACAATCGTTGTACCTCATGAATAAACAGTTTAAAGCCTCTGTACAGGTCATAGAAACGTTTATGAATCTGTTAAAAAATCCCAATAATCCATTCAGAGCACTACAGAAAATGAATCGATATGGGGTACTGGCTCATTATCTCGATTGCTTTGCAACAGTCACCGGACAGATGCAATATGATTTGTTTCATGTTTATACAGTGGATCAACATACCCTTTTTGTAATTCGCACCATTTCCCGATTTAAAGAAGAACACTACGCCAGCCAATTTCCATTGTGTGCCGATATTATTCCAAAGCTGGAAAAGCCTGAAATATTATATCTGAGTGCCCTTTTCCATGATATTGCCAAAGGCCAGGGTGGAGATCATTCTGAACTCGGATCCATTGAAGCACAGCACTTTGCACAACGTCATCAAATCAAAAAAGCAGATTCCGAGTTACTGATTTGGCTTGTCCGTCATCATCTGCTTATGTCCCAAACAGCGCAACGCCAGGATATTTATGATCCCAAAATCATCAGGAATTTTTGCAGTCTGCTGCCTCATCCCGGATACCTTGATTACCTTTATCTGCTTACCGTAGCTGATATTTATGCGACCAACCCTGCTTTATGGAATGCCTGGAAAGATTCTCTGCTTAAAGAGTTGTATCGTGCAACCAAACACATGCTTCATAAAGAGCAAGAACTTATGGATGAAACAACTTTGATTGCCACGAGAAAACACTATGCCTTAACTATTTTGATTTCTGAAGGTATTTCAGCCGATGCAGTGGAGCAACTATGGGCTCAATTTCAGGGAAAATATTTTCTGCATGAATCACCCGAGGTACTTGCAAGGCATGCGAAAGCGATACTCACATGTAAACAATTCCCCCTGGTATTGATTATGCCGCATCATAGTCAGGGAGGGACTGAGGTATTTATTTACATGCCTCATAAAGATGAGCGCTTTACCATTACTACAGCCGTATTAAGCAATCATCATGTGACGATTCAGGAAGCAACAATTACTACTTGCAAGAATCAATTTGATTTGGATACCTATATTATCCTGGATGAACAAAATCAAGCATTTTTTGATGAGCAACGATCAACTGAAATAAAAAAAGCTTTGTGTGACCATCTAGCCGATACAAAAACTCAACCACTCGTTTCACGAAAAAGACTCTCAAGAGCTTTGGCCCATTTTAACATCAATACACAAATCACCTGGAGTGAAGACAGTCTGAATAATCAGAGCTGTTTGTTTTTAATAGCCAATGACAGGCCAGGCCTGTTGGCAACGGTAAGCCGTGTATTTCTGACACTGAATATTCACTTGCATAATGCAAAAATCGTTACAGCAGGTGAACGTGCAGAAGACATGTTCTATATTACCAACAGAAAAGGGTTGGCTCTAAATCAAGACGAGAAGGAAATTTTACGACAAAAACTGATTGAAGAATTATCGGGACTTCATTAAAGAAAGCGACTCTATTATATGCCAGTAGTACCGTTTCCATTTAATTTTGACAGGTTGTGAGCCCCGAAATCCGAGCCGCGACCGTCAGGGAGTGGAACAGTTAAATGAAGCAGATTATCGCAAACACAATCCGCTTGCTCACGCGCGCGGCTCGGATATCAGTAGCACCTGTCAAAATTAACCCGCAAAATCCGAGCCGCGACCGTCAGGGAGCGGAATAGTTAAATGTTCGCAAAAGCAGGATAACGAAGTAATGGATAAGGCGTGACCAATTACCTCAGATGAAATACTTCTGTAACAAATCGCTCAAGCCCTGATTCTTTATGGCGTTCCCGATGTGAATGATGATGAAAGCTATAACAATTATCGCTGTTTCTTTTAATTTCATTTTGTTTTACTCTAATCTTATTAACTTCAGAAGCCCATGATTTAACATTTATTTCAGGATTTTTTTCTGCAATCTTTTCTGCACACTCTTCATGATTTTTGGCTTTTGCTATCATATAAGGGGTATAACCGTCAGAATTCATAATATCAATATTAGCATTGGCATTAAGAAGTGCCTCTACTATTCTAATACGATTAGAAGCAGCAGCCCAATGTAAAGGGGTATTCCCACCTGTATCCTGAAAATCAATCTTTCCAGGTTTCTTTATAAGCTCGAGAGCGATATCAGTCCAGTTACGGCCTATTGCGTTTAATAAAATACTGGCAAGGTGACCTGTTTTAATTGAATCACCGGCTTCATTTAATATCATCTTGAAAAGTTTTAAGTTTGCTGTTTTTAACAATGCTTGTTCCAGTATTTTTTTGTCATCAACCATGGAAATCAGTTGTTCTGCTTTATCATTCTTCTCTTGAACGATATATCGCAAAAATACCTCATTAATATCAACCCCCGCAGCAACCCAGTCTTCAATTTGATCTGGATTTTCATCTAACTGTTTGTAAAATTTATTTTCCGACACTGCAATAATTTTATTTGCAAACTCCTCTGGATTATCATGGTTGCTCATGAACACAAATTGATCGTAATTGAACGTGCATGCTTTATCCCTGAGAGTATCCAATGCTCGAACAACAGGATTGTTTGAAAAAAATTTCAGGCTGGAGAAAATCATTCGAGTTATATACCAGCTATTAGCATAGGCTTCATAAACCTTTGAAGCATATTGAGCATTTTCCTTACTATTAGTTAGCAAAGCTCTTTTTTCTGTCAATAACCAGGCTAGTTGCCATGGAAAAAATATTTTCTTATACCAGGGTAACTGTTCATAGCTGGTTTTAAGAGCAATGATTCCCATTTTTTTTGCAATAGAGTGCATGGTTGACATAAATAACCTCTTTCCTGCCAAAGTGGTTTTAAATTATACACAAATAATATGAAAAGTCAATATAAACGAGCATGATGATTAATATTTTGTCTCTATTAACCAATTAACGCCGGTGTCAATTTGTTCAAATATCAAACTACACCATCATTAATTTACTGAGTGATTTTATGAACATTGTGGACAACAACCAGTATAACCATGCCCTTTTATTTAAAACATTCGAACAATTTAAAAAGGATTCTATTGCTTTAGCACATAATGCTTTAAATGATAACCTTTCGATGTTTAGGGTTATCTAATTTGTTTGTCCAAACCTTGTTCTCTGATTCAGAAAAAAATGAATAGTTTCGATCATAAATTTTCTGTAATGCAGTCTCTATTATATTATATGAAGGTAAATCTTTTTTTCCCAAAACCACACCTGTATAGCCAAGCGCCTTGAGTCCAAACTCTGATTGTAACAAGTACTCGAGCTCTTTCTGACGGTTTTTATTATTTGGATTTTTAACAAAGCCACGTAATCTGGCATGGATATGGGTAAGGTTAGTTAAGACTTCCTGAAGCATACCAGGCAGAGAAAGGCAATATGATTTGTTCTTATCCTGTATGGCAGAACTGAGTATTTTCCATGCCTGTTCTCCCTTGTCCAATAAATCTTTCACTGATAAGGAATAAGACAGATCCTCTGTATTATTCTTACAATATTGGTGTTTTTTAAGTCTTTCCACCAGGTTATCTATTTTTTTATACGTTTCTTCCCCATAGGAAAGAGCCAAACTTATTTGATGGTGATTAATTGTTTTATTGTCCTCTTCATTAAAAAATGATAGAGGGGTAATGTTTTTTGGGATTAGTGAAAACATTTTTTTCATAAATTCAACATTTCTCAATCCGTCCTCAGAATCATTGAGTAATCGAAAAAGTATCCCATTCTCTTCACTAACCTTACACATTTTATAAGTCTTATAACTCAGGTATAGATTATGTTTATTTATCTTATCTTGCATAAGCTCCCTGCTTTTTGAAGACTCTTGATAGCTTTTTAACCATTGCTTTTTAAATTCTGGCAATCCATTAAGAAATTGCATATTTTCATCTAATATTTTTGTATCATTTAGTTCTTTAGCTTTGTATATTGAATGCTCTAAAATATGTTCTAAACATAAAACCATACCTGTATTATCATTGTGCTTGATTTTTGTATTTTCATCATTAAATAAGGCACACAAAATTTCATTATAAAATTTACTCTGTGAGTAACGCAGCACATGTGGAGAGGGTATAAAGAAATGAACCAGTTCCCCATCCTTATTATAGAAAGAAAACGTTTTCGCAAATTGTTTATATTGTTCCGCGTCATTTTTTAGTAACTCTTTCAGATAAGATAAACCAAGTGCACCACACGAAACTATATCCGCTTGAGGAAGAGGAGTCTCGAATTCATTATTATCGAATTCAATAATATTACTGATATTTACAGTACATAATGTGTTATTGACACTATGCTTATCTTTAATGACATCTACACCTGTTTTCCATTGAACAGGCTTTATTATATTGTTTTTAGTAATAATCAGAATCTCAAAATGTCCTTTATCCTCACTTTCATTCGTAAAATAATATCCAACAACCTCTTCTTTTTTAAGGTTACTTTGTATCTCTTTAATCTCATCTGAAACAATATCCAGCGGGATATGTTTCGTTATATTACTGTTTTGGATATTTTTATCAAAAATTTCTTTAAAGTTTTCAGAAATGAGCTGATTAAGTTTACTTTGTTGATCTTCATCTAAAGATTTATTAATACAACCATTGGAATCAAGAAAATTAGCTATTTTACTTTTGATGTCTTGATAAACATTGCAAAAATTACTACATAATGTTTCACCAATTTCAAAGCTCTCACGTTTGGACGTGCGCTCTTCCAACCAATATTTCATGACATATCGGGCATAAATAAATCTTTTAATTTTGTTTCTATACTCTTTACCCGCATTGGTTTCACCATTGATAAGAATAGAAATATTGTATTTTTTTTTGTATTTTTTAATATTGTCCTCAACATCTTTAACTGTAAGTTGGTAGTCTTGATTAAAAAATTTGGAAATAAAGTTTTGTTTATCTTCGCTCAATTTAGGTCTATTAATTATCATCGCACACCTTGTTAAGAGTCTTTCTTGATAAAATATTATATACTATGATATAAAATGAATCAATTGTCTTAGTCAGTTCGTATCTTAATCAGTGTGCGAGATAGTCCAGGTCGATACCATTGAAAAGGAGTCAAGCCACTTTTAATCATTTCAATTTTGCCTATACCTTGTTTTTGAAATTATTAAAAAGCGACTTGCCCCCTTTATTTGACCCCTTAAAGCCGCGAAATCGGAGCCGCGACCGTCAGGGAGCGGAACAGTTAAGCGGATAGTATCGCGTGCAGTCCGTTTTCTTTAACCATTCCGCGCTCCCTGACGGTCGCGGCTCGGATAAAACGCTCACCTTGCAAAATTAAATGGAAACGGTACTAGCCTGACAGCTAAGGGCCAAGCGCCCAACCTACCTGTTCAAACGGCAACCACTAAAAAAATCAACCAATAATGCAGCACATTCCTTTTGCATTATCCCTTCATCAATCAGCACCCTGTGATTTAAGGGATGGCCACACAACAGATTAAAAACCGACCCCGCAGCACCTGCCTTAATATCTCTTGTTGCAAAAACCAGTCTTTTTATACGTGCATGAACAATCAGTCCTGCGCACATCACACAAGGTTCGAGGGTAACATAAAGTGTTGTATCGATTAATCGATGATTACCAAGTAATTTTGCAGCATGGCGAATTGCCCTGACTTCAGCATGATCCGAAGGGTCACGGCTTGTCTGCAAGGCATTTCTTCCCATCGCCAATAATTCATTATTTTTACTGACCAATACAGCCCCGACAGGCACCTCTCCCTCTGCCTGAGCCAGGAGAGCCTCATCGTAGGCTTTTTGCATCCAGAATCTGTCGTTCATTCCCATTCTATAGTGGCTGGCGGCTTACCTGAAATATCGTAAGTCACTCGAGACACCCCTTCCACTTCATTAATAATACGATTGGATACATTTGCTAAAAAATCCCATGGCAATTGCGACCAATGGGCAGTCATAAAATCAATGGTTTCCACAGCGCGCAAACAAATAACATAATCATATCGGCGGCCATCACCCATTACTCCCACACTTTTTACCGGTAAAAATACAGCGAAAGCCTGGCTTACTTTATGATAAAGATCAGCTGCGTGTAATTCCTCGATAAAAATAGCATCGGCTTTACGTAAGATATCGGCATACTCTTTTTTAACTTCTGCCAGAATGCGTACACCAAGCCCGGGACCCGGAAATGGATGCCTGTAGACCATAGAATGAGGCAAGCCCAGTTCCAGTCCTACTTTACGCACCTCATCTTTAAATAATTCACGCACCGGTTCAAGTAATTTTAAATTCAGGGTTTCGGGTAAACCACCCACATTATGATGTGACTTAATCACTACCGAAGCACCATGAGTACTGCTTGCCGCAGACTCTATCACATCAGGATAAATTGTGCCCTGTGCCAGCCAGGCCACTCCTGGAATTTTTTCAGCTTCTTTATCAAAAAGCTCAATAAAAGTTCGCCCTATTATTTTGCGTTTTTCCTCAGGACAAGTGATACCTTTCAGTGCCTTTAAAAATTGAACTTCTGCATTAACCGCAATAATGGAGATACCCATATTTTTGCCAAACATTTTCATTACTTGATCCGCTTCATTCAAACGAAGCAATCCGGTATCTACAAAAACGCAGACCAATTGATTACCAATAGCCTTATGCAGCAAAGCAGCAACAACAGAAGAATCAACGCCACCAGATAATCCCAGCAACACCTTATCAGTACCCACCAGATTTTTAATTTTAGTTACGGCTTCATCAATGATATGTCCTGGAGTCCAGGTCGTGGATGCCTTACAAATATCCACAACAAAACGTCGCAAGATTCGCAAACCTTGCAAGGTATGTGTCACTTCAGGATGAAACTGTAAACCATAAAAATGGCGACTTTCATCAGCCATACCGGCTATGGGTGCATTTCGAGTATCACAAATTACTTTAAAACCAGGAGGTAATTGAGTCACTTTATCTCCATGACTCATCCATACATCCAGCAAAGCCAGACCTTCAGCAGATAAACGATCCTCTATATTGGCAAACAACTCACTATGTCCCTTTATTCCGAGTTCAGCATAACCAAACTCTCTTATCGAAGAGGATTGAACTTCTCCCCCGAGCTGCACTGCCATAGTTTGCATTCCATAACAAATACCCAACAATGGCAACTCTGCCGTGAACAACCATTCAGGAGCGCGTGGATTGGCATCGAGTGTTACGGTTGATGGTCCTCCAGATAAAATTACGCCGCAAGGATTCAGTTGCTTAAAAGCAACAAAATCAATATTAAATGGGAAAATTTCACAATACACACCCATTTCCCGAACTCTTCGAGCTATCAGTTGTGTGTATTGTGAGCCAAAATCGAGGATCAACAGTGGGCGTTGCTTTAAATCAGTCATTATTAATTATCCACTTGATAATTCGGTGCCTGTTTCATAATACTGACATCATGAACATGCGACTCTCTTATTCCAGCCTGAGTCACCTGGACAAACTCTGATTTTTTATGCAACTCTTCAATTGTCGCACAACCCGTATAACCCATGCAGGAACGTAAACCGCCGAGTAACTGATGAATAATAGCCTGAACTGATCCTTTATAGGGTACACGTCCTTCTATCCCCTCAGGCACCAGTTTTTCTGCACCTTGCGATGCATCCTGGAAATACCGGTCACTTGAACCCTGATCAGAATACATCGCTCCTATAGATCCCATTCCCCGATAACTTTTATAGGTACGCCCCTGAAATAACTCAATCTCACCAGGAGATTCTTCAGCACCGGCAAACATCCCGCCAAGCATCACTGTATCTGCACCTGCAGCCAAAGCTTTGCATACATCGCCTGAAAAACGTATACCTCCATCAGCAATTACCGGAATTTTTCCTTTAAGTGCCTCAGCCACATTGGCAATTGCACTGATTTGCGGCACACCCACTCCGGTTACTATTCGAGTAGTACAAATTGAACCAGGTCCTATCCCTACTTTGACCGCATCAGCCCCGGCCGCATGTAAATCCAGAGCAGCAGCTCCTGTTGCAATGTTTCCAGCAATTACCTGCACATCCGGAAAATGTTTTTTAATCCATTTCACCCGATTTAAAACACCCTGTGAATGTCCATGAGCAGTATCTACCACAATGACATCAACTCCCGCTTCCACTAGTGCCGCTACCCGTTCATCAGTACCTTCACCAACACCAACTGCAGCACCTGCACGTAATTGCCCTGAAACATCTTTACATGCATACGGGTTATCTTTTGCTTTTTGTATATCTTTCACTGTAATTAAACCGCGTAACTGGAAGGAATCGTTCACTACAAGTAATTTTTCTATTCGATGTTTATGCAATAAACTGCGAACTGTCTCACGACTTGCACCCTCCTTAACGGTAACCAGTCGCTCTTTAGGAGTCATTACTTCAGCAACAATCAAGGAAGGATTGGTTTCAAATCGAATATCACGACTGGTTACTATACCCACGAGATTTTCACCATCAACAACAGGAACACCTGAAAAATTATATTTAACCATCACGTCCAAAAGCTCTCGTACGCTGACATCGGGAGTTACTGTAACCGGATTTTTAACCATTCCACTCTCAAATTTCTTAACCTTTCGAACTTCCTCAGCCTGCTCTGCGATTGCCATATTTTTATGGATGATACCAATCCCTCCCTCCTGGGCCAAAGCAATAGCCAGTCTCGCCTCTGTAACCGTGTCCATGGCAGCAGAAATCAGGGGCATATTCAGCTCAATCGAATGAGTTAATTTGGTATTCAGGGATACTTCTTTGGGTAAAATCAACGAATGGGCAGGAATAAGTAACACATCATCAAAAGTCAAAGCTTGCTGCACAATGGAAAGAGGCATTTTTTTGCGCTCCATTAAAGTAAGATTAACCAAACAGTTTACTACAAATGATGTTTTATTAAAAGCGTGCATCGGTCTTTTTACCATGACTACATCTTTTTTTGTAATAACTATTTCCAATATACTCAGACTGTGGCCGTCAAAACGGTAGAATGTAGCAACTGTCTTGAATTATAATTCAAGACAGTTGCTACATTGATTTTTACTGAATAATTACATCAGCAGAACCTACTTATCCTCAAACAAAAAACAGCAAATAAATAAAAATAAAAATAGATCTCTTGACATCTTGTATTATTAAATCATTAACGTGTACACTGTTGTTTAAATATTGTGTTGAATCAATTAACGGGAAGGGTTCAGCGTTGGCCACAAAAATCGTAATTACATCAGGTAAGGGCGGAGTCGGAAAAACCACTTCTTCAGCAGCTATTTCTTCAGGTCTGGCTCTTTTGGGTCATAAGACTGTGGTAATAGATTTTGATATAGGCTTAAGAAACCTTGATATCATCATGGGCTGCGAAAGGCGCGTTGTGTATGACTTTATTAATGTCATCAACGGGGAAGCAAGCCTGAATCAGGCGCTGATCAAGGACAAGCGCGTACCCAACTTATATATTCTTCCTGCATCACAAACACGAGACAAGGATGCCTTGACTCTGGCAGGCGTAGAAAAAATTCTTGATGAATTATCCAAAGACTTTGACTACATCATCTGCGACTCACCTGCAGGAATTGAATCAGGTGCATTAATGGCAATGTATTTTGCAGACCACGCCATTGTAATTACCAATCCTGAAATATCTTCTGTCCGCGATTCTGACCGAATTTTGGGAATACTTGCCAGCAAAACCAAACGAGCAATTGAAAATCTGGATCCCATTAAAGAGCACTTACTCTTAACCCGTTACGATCCTGATCGTGTCGAACGTGGTGAAATGCTATCCGTTACTGATGTTAAAGAAATTCTGGCTATTCCTTTAATTGGGGTAATACCAGAATCAAGATCTGTACTTAAGGCATCAAATACTGGAACTCCGGTAATTCTTGATGAGGGCAGTGATGCAGGTACTGCCTATCAGGATGCCATTGCCCGCTTTCTTGGTGAAGAAAGACCGATGCGGTACATTCATACTGATCGCAAAGGAATATTCCGTCGCTTATTTGGTAAAAACAAGGAGGAAATAAGTGCATGAGTATATTTAACTATCTACGAAGAAGAAAATCTACTGCTTCGGTATGTAAAGAACGCTTGCAAATAATTATTTCTCATGAGCGAGCCCAGCGTAATACACCTGATTATTTGCCAAAATTACAGGAAGAAATTCTTGCGGTTATTGCCAAGTATGTCAATATTTCCCGTGATCAGGTCAGCGTTCATCTTGAACGTATGGGAGACAATGCTGTACTTGAGCTAAATATCACTATGCCTGATGAGGTACTTACCGAAGCATAGGTACCCTGAAACAAAATTTCTAATGCCCAAAGTAGCCTTGATGTAGCGCAGCGTAATCAAGGTTTTCAGTGCTTCAATATGAAATTTTATTCATTCAATAAACTGCGCTTTCGTAATCATTCACAGACCCTTTATAATTTAAAAAGTAATTGCAGGTTGGGTTGCCCCGGGCAACCCAACCTTGTCTCTGAATACCACGAGTCGTTAACGAGTACGCGCTTTTTTCTGCATGTTTTTGCACTCCAACGCACTCTTAAAACAAGAATACAAATCAACTTTCTATATACTGATCTCAGTACCAGGCTGAATTTCGGGCTCAAAGATCTTTCCTGCCTCAATAACAGGCCTCCTAAGCTCCTCATCACTGAAATCATCGACTTTAATGACTTCCTGCCTTGCCAGCTCAGCCTCTTTTAATTGTTTTGCTTCTGACTCAGTGAGTAATTTACATTCCAATGCTTCTTCAATTTGCTCAAGAAAATTAAAAGAGGTTATTGTTTTTTCCTTTACTGCCTTCATCACCCGTCGTTCCAAATCTTCAACCGCACATATTTTATAAAATGCCTCTTCCAGACGTCCAACAGGACAATTTTTTCCAGGTTTAGAGTAGGCCAGCCTTGATAATCGAAATCTGGTTTCATTGGGCTCTGTCAAAATTTTTGCCAGATGATGTCCCAGTTTATCATCCGGTTTACCTCTTATCTTTCCTAAAGGATTTAATACAAGGCGTACTATTAACCTTGCCCAGGTTTGAGGGAAATTAACCATGACACCGCGCATTGCCTCATCGCATTCATAAAGTAACTGTTGGCAACTTGACTGAACCAAAGGCAAATCTGCCAGGGGTTCCCCATCTTCGTGAAATCGTTTCAAAACAGCTGATGCAAGATACAAACAACTGAGAATGTCCCCAAGACGAGCGGACAATTTTTCCCGACGCTTGAGTCCACCTCCCAGTACTAGCATTGAAAAATCTGCAAGAAAAGCCAGATTGCTACTGTATTTGTGTATTAATTGATAATATCGTTTCACTGTGGATTTTGGAGCTTTTGTCATCCAGGCATTGGTCACAGAAAACATAAATGATTTAAAACCATTGGCAAGAAACAATGCACCATGTCTGAAGAATGCCTGATCAAAACCTGCAAGATCATTATTTTTTATACTTTCCATTTCTTTAAATACATAGGGATGACATCGTATGGCGCCCTGACCAAATATAATCAAACTTCGAGTGAGGATATTCGCCCCTTCCACAGTAATAGCAATTGGTGAACTCTGATACCCTCTTCCCAAATAATTGTTGGGACCAAGACAAATACCTTTTCCACCATGAATATCCATGGCATCAAGTGCTATATGCCGTGCTCGCTCTGTAGAATGATATTTTAGTATCGCCCCAACCACTGAAGGTTTTGCCCCATGATCGATTGCAGCAGTAGCCAAAGTCAGAGCTGAATCAATAATCCAGGTTGTAGTAGCAATTCGTGCAAGAGGCTCTTCTATGCCTTCAAATTTTCCTATTGGTTGATTAAACTGTTTACGAACCCTTGCATAGGCACCACTGGCTAATGCCACCACCTGAGCTCCTCCACTGGCACTGGAAGGCAAGGAAATTGCCCTTCCAGCACTCAGACACTCCATAAGCATACGCCACCCTTGACCTGCCATAACAAGGCCGCCAATTAAATAATCAACAGGTATAAATACATTTTTACCTTGAGTTGGACCATTCAAAAATCCGGTATTTAATGGGAAATGTCTGCGCCCGGTCGTAACTCCCTCCAAAGTAGAAGGAATCAGCGCACAGCTAATACCAATGTCAGGACCTCTCTTCAACAGATTATCAGGATCAATCAGTCTGAATGCCAGACCAATCACTGTCGCGACCGGGCACAGAGTAATATATCGTTTATCCCAATTCAGACGAATCCCCAAAGTATCCATGCCATTAAATTTTTGACGGCATACTACTCCGATATCAGGGATGGATGCAGCGTCTGAACCTGCGTTAGGTCCTGTCAATGCAAAACAGGGAATTTCTCGTCCGTCTGCCAGGCGAGGCAAATACCAGTTTTTTTGTTCTTCTGTTCCATAGTTTAATAATAACTCGGCAGGGCCCAAAGAATTGGGTACTGAAATAGTTGTAGCGGCCGTAACAGAACAACCATATATTTTTACCAGTACAGACATTTGAGCTGTTGCAGAAAACTCCAGGCCACCGTATTGTTTTGGAATAATCATTCCTAAAAATTTGTTTTCTTTGATAAATTGCCAAATTTCTGGCGGCAAATCGGTGAGATTATGAGTAATATCCCAATCGTCAATCATGGCACATAAGGTATTCACCGGACCATCAAGGAATGCCTGCTCTTCCTTTGTTAAATGCACTACCGGAGCATCAAGCAACACTGAAAAATCAGGCGATCCACTAAATATATCCCCCTCCCAACTGACTGTTCCAGCCTCCAGTGCTTCTCTTTCAGTTGATGACATCACAGGCATCGCTTTACTTGCCATTTTAAAAAGGTGTCTGGAAATTAATGCACGTCTTACCGATTTTATAGAGCAGATAACTAAAACCAGTTCAAGAAAATAGATTAAGGTTTGTAAAAAAATACCCGGGGAGAAATATTTAATAAAAAGAGATAAAACCAGAGCACCGCTGATAGCCCACACAGAAGCGGCAGCCTGTCTGGTTAACAATATCCCTGCAAATCCTATACTTGCGAGTATAAATAGAGCTTGAAACACTGCGATCTCCTTATTTTTCTCATCAACTTAACATACGTAGCCTTGATGGAGCGCAGCGCAATCAAAGTTTTCATATGCGCGGCGGGATAAACCTTGATTGCGCTGCGCTCCATCAAGGCTACGAGGCCCTTTTACCTCCCTCCCGGCACCGCTCAAACACATAATATTTCATAAAGACACTAGCTGTTTACTCTCGGCTCTCAGCGAAAAAAGTGCATAACTATAATAAGATATAAGCAAGGCAAACAACAGAACCCCCATTCCCGAAAACATAAAATTTGCAGTCAATGCAAAGAACAAAAACAATTGCATTGGTGTAGAGGAAACAATAAGCAATCTGCTTGCCTTCAACCAGGAAATTTCAAAAGAAAAAAAGACTTTGGAAAATACCTGTCCCAATAAAGCTATTACAGGAAATACAATCAGAAGCACTGAAAAGATTATGGTAACAACCAAAGGATAGATCAAGAACTCGGAAAAGTATTTTAATCTGATAATTGATTTGTCGTCGGCAATTTTTTTCCCATCAAAAACCTGACTCACACCTTTATCAAAAACCTGTGTATATGAAACTCTTGACTTGCCCGAGGAATGAGTCATGGTAAATAATTGAGGTTCGGGAAAGGTATAATGTATCCTGTCTTTATTGATTAACAGGTTTAGATGTGGATAGATCGAATTTATTTTATTCACTGTTCCAGTAGTATCAATGATAAGTACCACTTCCCCTTTTTTATTTTTTATAAAAAAAGGCATTGGTTGATCAAAGGAAAGCTCTCCATTTTGTATATAAAGAACGGGTAATTGTTTTAAAGGATCATTAATTTGCTGTTCAAAGGATTGATTTAAATCAGAACCCAGGCGTAGGGTAAAAGCTATGGACAAAAGTGCAACAACAAACAACAAATACAAAAAACCAAAACCACGCCAGCGCTTCCCAACATCCACATAAAGACGTCTTGAATAAAAACTGTTATAGAATGCAGTCCAATAACCATATACCGGAGCATCAACAGGTTTTATTTTTTTGTTTAACTTACTCACTCCATTCTCCTATACGTTTACCGGTTTTTTGCAAAAAAACATGTAATTTCATCCTCGGTAATTCAACATAAAGTTGCTCTCCCTGCATGGGGTAATCTGCGTGTATGCGCAAATTTAAACGTTCTCCGCTTTTAATACACTTCCCCTGAATCAGCTTATCAGCTCCCATATCATCAACAAACTCAATATTTAATGTAATTGCCTGTGGATTATCCCATGAACACAGTTGTATATGTTCTGGTCTTATCGCCAGGCTAAGTTTTGCATTTTCTTCCAGCGGCTCTGAAACAGTTGGTACAGGATAATTGATTCCCAAATCAGTTCGTATTGTCCCGGAAGCCTTATCAAAAGTTCCACTCACAAAATTTATGGGATAATGACCTGTAAAACCTGCAACAAAACGACTTGAAGGCTTTTGATAAAGTTCCTGAGGGGAGCCAACCTGTTCTACAACACCATGATTGAGCACCAGAATTCTGTCAGCCATAGTCATGGCCTCAGTCTGATCGTGAGTTACATATAAACTCGTCGTGTTAAAACGCTGGTGTAGTCTTTTTATTTCATGACGCATCTCTGCTCGCAATTTGGCATCCAAATTGGATAAAGGTTCATCAAATAAAAATACAGATGGAGACCGTACCATGGCCCTTCCCATGGCTACCCGCTGTTTTTGACCTCCTGAGAGGGCTTGTGGTTTCCTTTCCAAATAGGGTGTTAACTGTAACAATTGAGCGACGTCTGTGACTCTTTTTTTAATATTCTCTTTACTCAGACGTCGTATTTTTAATCCATAGGCGATATTATCATAAACTGTCATATGTGGATAAAGAGCATAACTTTGAAATACCATGGCCATGTTTCTTTTTGCAGCAGGAACATTATTAACACATTGATTATTAATAATAACTTCACCGGAACTTAAATCATCCAACCCTGAAATCAACCGCAACAAGGTTGATTTTCCACATCCTGAAGGACCCACAACCACCATAAACTCACCTTTTTTAATCGTTACCGTGATTTTATCCAAAATAATGGTTTGCCCGACATGCTTTGATACTTCTCTTAAATTAACAGTTGCCATTTTACTTTAAACCTTTTTCAAACCATCTCTGGGCCAATAACACTACCATACAAGGGGGAATTAAAGCGATTAATGCAACAACCATAATATGGTGCCATTCAGGAATTTGATCAGCCACACCTGCCAGATACCGTATTCCCATAACTATAGTAGCCATTCCAGGCTCAGTAGTAATCACTAAAGGCCATAAGTATTGATTCCAGCCATATACAAATAAAATAACAAATAAGGCTGAAATTTGCGTCCTGGATAAAGGTAAAACAATATCGAAAAAAAAACGAATGGGGCCTGCCCCATCCAGTTTTGCAGCATCAACCAATTCTCCGGGAATCGTTTTAAAAAACTGACGAAACAAAAAAGTCCCGGTTGCTGAAGCAAGTAAAGGCAGAGTCAATCCTGCAAACGAATTCAAGAGTCCAAAAGAAGCAATGACCTGAAAAGTGGGAGTAATTCTCACTTCAACGGGCAACATTAATGTTGCAAATATCAATGCAAAACATAGTTTTTTAAAAGGAAAATCAAAATATACCAAAGCGAAGGCAGAACTTATAGCCAAAATAATTTTACCCAATGCAATACCAAAAGCCATTAAAAAACTGTTACACAGCATTGCAATAATAGAATCACCACCGGACGCTGATAATGTTTGTGTCAGTACTGTTTTTATGTTTTTAAACAATAAAGAGCCCGGCAACAAAGGAATTGAAGACTGCATCATTGCAGATCCCTCATTACTCGCAGCAACCACAGCCAAATAGACAGGTAACATCATGACAAGGATAAATAATCCAATAAGCCCATGTGCCAACACGCGCTGAATTTGTTTCATTTATAGTGAACCTTTTTATCGAGATATCTGAATTGCACTAATGAAACCATAATAACGATTATCATCAGGAGGACAGACTGTGCAGAAGAACTTCCCAAATCCATACCTTCAAAACCATCTACATAAACCTTATAAATTAAATTAGTAGTGCTGTCACCCGGGCCTCCATGAGTCATCACTTGAATAATACCAAAAGTATCAAACAAACCGTAGATAAGATTCATTATCAGAAGAAAAAAAGTAGTTGGCGATAATACCGGAATTATGATTTGCCAAAAACGTTGCCAGGCGGATGCTCCATCCATAATGGCTGCGTCAATCAATTGTTGGGGAACTGCCTTGAGTGCTGCAAAATAAAATAAAAAATTATAACTGAACTGTTGCCAGCTGGCAGTAAGAATCACAACTAATATAGCTTGATTTGCATTATTCATATAATTAAAATCGATGCCGGCTGAACTTAAAATGTGAGTCATCCATCCCAAAGTCGGATGGCATAAGAACCGCCAGAGAATTGCCGCTACTGCAGGAGCGATAGCATAGGGCCAAATCAATAAGGTCTTGTAAAATCCCTGACTTCTTCTCCTGTTATTCACTAAAGCAGCCATGACAAGACCCAGACTCATCGTGATAAATGTTACCGATAAGGCGATTATAAACGAAACCCATACTGCTTTGGCATAAGCAGGATCACGCAAAAGATCTGAAAAATTGGCAAACCTTGCAAAATGCTGATGCAAGCCAAAAGCATCAGAATAAAAAAAAGACTGAATCAATGCACTGCATGCTGGCCAAATAAAAAAAACCAGAGTTACAAGAAGCTGCGGGACTATGAACAATCCTGCATACCATTTATGATGATTAAATTTAACCATGTGCCAACCAGATTGGGATTTCTTGTATTGCTGGGATTATATAGTGTTTTTAAAGCAATATGCGAGATCTATTCAGGTTTTATGTTATAACATAAAGATAGATCACCTTTAAACCGGAACCGGGCACGGGTGCGCATGCGGGTTACTGTCATTATATTAAGGAACTATTGTTCAAAAATGCAGGTGGGGCCCTGGCCCAACATTAATTCCTGGCTTGACCAGGACTCAACCTACTATAATTTCTTAAACCTGATACCAGTGCACGTGCAAGCATGCTCAAGGAAAAACCTGGTTTTATATTACAAAATACATCATATAAGGATGAACACCATGCGATACATCCACATAGAAAATCCCGGGCCAAAAAATCACCTGGTCGTCATGGAAGGACCTAATCCAAATTATAATGATTCCCAAATTCTGGTGCGAGTCAGGGCGACCGCACTGAACAGGGCTGATTTAATGCAACGCCTTGGTAAATATCCTCCTCCTGCTGGTGAATCAGATATTCCAGGACTTGAAATAGCGGGAGATATTGTAGCGGTTGGTTCTGCTGTAAACCAATTCAAACCTGGGGACAGAGTGTATGGACTGGTAGGCAGTGGAGGTTATGCTGAATATTGTCCCGTTGAAGCATCACTTGCCTATCACATTCCCCAAGGATGGAGTTATACTCTTGCAGCAGGACTTCCCGAAGCCTTCACAACGGTTTATGCCACACTCTTTGATCTGGGATCGCTTCAATCTGGCCAAACCCTGTTAATTCATGGTGCCGGAAGCGGCATTAGCACTTTAGCAATTCAAATGGCAAAAATGACTGGAGCAAAAGTAATTACCACAGCTGGCGATCTTTATAAAATTGAAAAGGCTCAAGCCCTGGGTGCAGACCAGATTATTCATTACAAGGAACATATTTTTGAGGATCTTATTGAAGAACAGAGTGTTGATCTCGTTATTGATTTTATTGGCGGAAATTATTTTAACTCCCATCTGCGTCTGCTAAAACCTCAGGGTAAATTAATCCAGATTGCCTGCATTAATGGATCTATTGTTGAATGTAATCTAGCCTTGATTATTCGTAAACAATTACAGATCACCGGTTTTGTTCTAAGACCACAAAGCCTCAAAGAAAAAACACGACTTTGGAAATCAGCACATCAACAATGGTTTAATTTAATTCAAAATAACCTGTTAAAGCCTATCATTGATACTGAATTCTCACTGGAACAAATTGAACAAGCCCATGAATACATGCAGGCAGGAAAAAATTTTGGGAAAATAATTATACGAGTAGACTAATGAGTTTTACCCCTCAGTTCAACTAATATATCCGAGCCGCGACCGTCAGGGAGCGGAGTCAGAACAGGTATTGATCCTTGCCGTCGTCACGCGGCTTGTTCGCGTGACGACGGTATATTAGTGAGACCTCTGTTACTGATTTAGTAACAGGTCACACCCCGTCGCCATTGACTTAACGTGAAGTCTAAATAAGGAACGGTCCAAATCCATGTAGGTTGGGCCCTGGCCCAACAAGTGGAGCAGCGCGACTCCATGATGTGTATGCACATATCAAATGAAGTGGAAGTCGCTGCGCTTTATTGTTGGGCCAGGGCCCAACCTACATTAGATTGAGGGTGAGCTGTTACGATTTATAATTGATAAATCCACTCCCTGACGGTCGCGGCTCGGATTATAATCATCAGGAAGTAAGCCTCTCCATCAAATTGGCAATAATTTTCAACCCGGCCTGATTTGGCAAAGACATTAATGTTTCAGGGTGAAACTGAACAGCCTGAACAGGCAAGTGATGATGAGACACTGCCATCGCAACTCCATCATCACTCACAGCTGTTACCTGTAATTCCTTTGGAACTGCTTCCATTCTGGCATACAAGGAATGATATCTGCCTGCTATAAACTCATCACCAAGACCAGAAAAAAGACCATCAGAATTCAGAACCTTTATTATTGACTGTTTTCCATGCATGGGATAATCCAGGACATCCAGGATTCCACCAAAATATTCCACAATTCCTTGTAATCCTAAACACACTCCAAATAATGGAATTTTTCGATTAATAACCGTCTTAATTGCCTGAGATAATTTAAAATCATCAGGACGACCAGGACCTGGAGACAAGACTACAAGATCGAAATCATTATCTTGCAAATAATTCAGAGCTTTATCAAATCGAATCGTTGCAACCTCAGCCCCGGTCTGGCGAAAATAATTCGCCAAAGTATGGACAAAAGAATCTTGATGATCTATAAGCAATACCCTTTTCCCTGTACCACTCAAAGAAATAACCGGGGATTTCGTTTTAGTCATTTTTCCGGAATTGTTTAATATGTCTAAAAAAGCTGATGCCTTCAAACGCGTTTCCTGCTCTTCAGATTCAGGAACAGAGTCGTATAACAAAGTAGCTCCTACCCGAACTTCGGCAATACCTCTTTCAATACGTACGGTACGTAAAACCAGACCTGTGTTCAGGTTCCCATCAAAACCAAACCACCCCACAGCACCTGCATACCATTTACGAGGTGACTTTTCATGTTCTTCTATGAAATTAAGAGCCCAGATTTTAGGGGCTCCGGTAACGGTAACAACCCACATATGCGTTAAAAAAGCATCAACAGAATCAAAACCATCTCTTAAAATTCCCTCAACATGATCCACGGTATGGATCAAACGAGAATACATCTCAATTTGACGCCGTCCAATCACCTGTACGCTTCCTGCTTCACAAATTCGTGATTTATCATTTCTATCAACATCTGTACACATGGTTAATTCAGATTTTTCTTTTTCTGAATCTAATAAAATTTGAATGTTTTCAGCATCCTCAATAGCATTGGTACCCCGCTTTATCGTCCCTGAAATAGGACAAGTCTCTACTCTCTTACCCTGAACCCGTACATACATTTCAGGCGAGGCACCAACCAGATATTCTTCATCACCCAGATTAATAAAAAATCCATAAGGTGATGGATTAACTTGACGCATTTTAATAAACAAAGCGGAGGGCTGTTCTGTAAATTGCGTATAAAAAGTTTGACTTGGCACCACTTCAAATAAATCACCACGAGCAAAACTTTGTTTCGCCTTATTCACTACTTTTGCATACTCACCAACGTTATGATCGCATGAACTATCCGGCTTATCAGGGCATTGATAAGGAGAAAATTTACCTTCTCTGGATAAAGACTGGGTTGACTTTCCCTGATACTGAAAATCATATCGCCTGACAAAAGCCTCTTCTTTTCGATGATTCACTACAAAAATTTCATCAGGCAGATATAGAACCATTTCACGCTGGGACAGGTCTCTTTCTTTATGTTGAGGCAAATCTTCAAATTGATAAATCAAATCAAAACCAAAAGCACCGTATAAACCCAGGTAAGGCTCTTCCTCAGATTTAAAAAATGAAAGCAAAAGTCTTATGATACTAAAAACAGAAGGTTGATGACTCCGCTCTTCTTCGCTAAATACCTTCTGTGATGTCTTGATTTTTACCTGATATAAAAGAGGTGTTTCAGAGCAAATTTCAAGGTGCTCCTGACTATCAAGAACTGAATGAAAAAAGGACAGTATTACTTCACCACGTTTATTTAACGCTTCCAGATGAATCAAATTTCTTTTACAAATAATTACCAGAGGTGGATTAACAAAACCAATATCCCAACAAGTATAACGTCCTGGATATTCAAAACTTGATGCAAACAAAGCTCCTCTTTGCGAGTTCAGATGCTCAAGTAATGGTTCTATACCCAGTTGATAATCAATGGCTTGTTGAGAGTACTCAACATGAACCTCCCCTTGAGTTTTATATTGTTGCAACATAAATGATCACTTGAATTAATTAATAGATACGAATCAGGGGCTTTTGACAGTTCATTTTGTTAAACCCTCCAAAGATGGTATTTTACTGTAAAACATATCTTCTGCAATCTCTGTACACAACAAAAATTTAATAAGGAGTTCCTGCTTATACCACCATTAATCATAACATCCTCAGGAAATCCTTCACGGGTTCAAGATGGTGTAAGAAATTACAATAGCTTTAACTTAAGGGTCCCATTATTATCATTATTATTTTGCTTATTAACCGAAAACACTCCCAAATTTTTAAGTTTTTTTGCTACCTCATTGAACAGAGTGATGTTTTTATCTTTCTGTTTATTAGAAGAAACATGGTTATTCAAATAGTT
>JADMIO011507023.1_pt1 | contig 64855 bp, 56 predicted proteins | sample 8958161 | NCBI WGS metagenome assembly JADMIO01 (sample SAMN16585339, study PRJNA669376) | soil metagenome | isolation source: Crop rotation soil | place: USA: Cullars Rotation, Alabama | collected 2011 | reverse complement strand
GCCTAACGGGCCCGCCACCGTACGCCGCGAGTGGATTGACGATCGCCAGCGACGCCGCCGCCGGCGCCACGTGCATCGGCACCCGGTGCGCCGCTGCCTCGAGCTTCCGCAATGCGTTCGCCAATGCCAGGGGACGACCGCTGATCTCCGCGCCGACGGCGTCGGCCTTGAACTCGCGTTGGCGGCTGATCGCGAACTGAATGAGCATCGCCGCAATCGGCGCGACGATCGCCATGAGGAGCCCAGCCGCGGGACCGTGATTGTCGTCGTCGCGGCCGCCGCCAAAGAACAGCCCGAAGTGTGCGAGATTGCTCACGGCGCCGGCGAGCGTCGCCGCGATCGTGCTCAGCAGCATGTCGCGGTTCTCGATGTGCGCGAGCTCGTGCGCGAGCACACCCTCGAGCTCCTCGCGATCGAGCACGTGAAGGATTCCTTCCGTCACGCACACGACGGCATGGTGCGGATCACGCCCGGTAGCGAAGGCGTTTGGCTGCGCTTGAGGCGCCACGGCAACGACTGGCATCGGCAATCCGGCGCGTTGGCGTAGTCGATCGACCATCGCGTAGAGCTCGGGCGCCTGCCGCGCATCGACGACCTGTGCCCCATACATCCGCAACACCAGCTTATCCGACATGAAGTACATGAACACGTTCATGCCGGCAGCCAATACGAACGCGATGACCATGCCGCTCTGGCCACCGAAGTAGCTCCCCAGTGCGACGAGCAGGGCCGTCAGCCCCGCCATCAGCATGAAGACTTTCACCTGGTTGAATGCGCCTCTCATATGCGTCCTCCGACTGGCGGTGGTGTGCATACCGGAGGCTAATCGCTCGTCACGCCATCGACCAATGCAATGATTGCAGTGACGCCGCGCAAAATATCTATGTATTGACGCCGAGCATCAGGCGTCGATTGTTTCGGCGACGCGCTTCGGGGCAACCGCAAGGAAGCTTTCGCGGATCCACGCCTTGCACCTCTCGGTCAGCGCCCGTGTCGGCTTCTTGATCTCGATGGTGACCCAGCCGTGTTTGCCGAGCCCATAGTGCGTCGGATGGGCGAACGGCAGCGCTAGGGCTTGATTGCGCGATTGGGGGAGCTTCACGCCAAAGCTGAGCAGATCGTCGTCGAGCCGCATGAAGACGAATGCTTTCTTGCGCACTCGTAAGGCACGCTCCCCCCACGGAAAAGCTTCATCCGTCTGGGGGAGCGAGAGCGCGTACTCGCGAAGCACGCGCTCGCAATCCTGGAGCGTGCTCCTCACGGAACGAGTCGCTTGCTATCGGGCACCTCGCTGAGGAAGAAGGCGTACTCCAACGCGATCTCCCGGAGGCGATCGTAGCGTCCCGACGACCCGCCATGTCCCGCGCCGAGGTTCGCCTTGAGCAGCAACGGATTGGAGTCCGTCTTCAGCGCCCGCAGCTTGGCAACGAACTTCGTCCCCTCCCAGTAAGGCACCTGACTGTCGTTGAACGATACCTCGACCAACATTGCCGGATACGCCTGGGCCTTCACGTTGTCATACGGCGAGTACTGGATCATATAGTCGAATGCCGGCTTCTCGTTAGGGTTGCCCCACTCGATGTACTCGCTGGTCGTGAGGGGCAGCGACGCGTCGAGCATCGTGTTCATGACATCGACGAATGGCACGGCGGCGTTGACGGCCCTGAACAGATCCGGACGCATGTTCGTCACGGCACCCATCAAGAGGCCGCCCGCTGAACCGCCCTGGATCATCAACCGATCTGACGATGTGTATCGATTCTTCACGAGGTAGTCGGCAACGTCGATGAAGTCGGTGAAGGTGTTCATCTTCTTCATCATGCGCCCCGCCTCGCGCCATTCCTCACCGAGCTCGCCGCCACCGCGAATGCTCGCCAGCGCGTAAACGAACCCGCGGTCGAGCAGCGACACGCGAGTCGATGAGAAGTTGGGATCGAGCGACGCGCCGTAGGAGCCATACGCGTACAGCAGCATCGGTGCGGTGCCGTCGAGCGGCGTCCCCTTCTTGTAGACGATTGCAACCGGCACTTTCGTACCGTCGCGCGCCGTCGCCCACATACGCTGCGACTCGTAGTTCTGTCGATCGTAGCCAAGGACATCCTGCGCCTTGAGCAGCGTACGATCTCGCGTTCGCAGATTGTAACTGAAGGTCGACGGCGGCGTCACCATCGAGGTATAAAAAAATTGAATGTCATCGGCGGCGTACTCGCGATTGTTGCCGAGGCTGATGAGATACGCCGGTTCAGGCGTCGCGATCCGGTGCGATTCTCCCGTCTTCTTGTCGATGACACGAAGGTACGGCAGCCCGTTCTCCCGTTCCGACACCACCATGTAATTCTTGAAGAAGGTGATGTCATCGACCTTCACATTCGGATTCGGCGGAACGACCTCCGTCCATTGTGCCGGATTGGTGAGGGGAGCAGACACGACGCGGAAGTTCTTCGCTCCCTTGTTCGTGCGAATGAGGAATCTCCCATTGTCGACGTCGGCGGAGTACTCGTGGCCAGCCTCTCGCGGCAGGATCACCTTGAGCGGCGCCATCGGCTGATCGGTGCGGAGATAGCGCGCCTCCGTCATCGTCTTCGCGAACGAGTGGAGAAGCACCGTCGTCCGATCTTCTGAGCGGTAGGCATACACGTCGAACAGTTCATCGGGCTCGTGAAAGACCAGCTTCGTGTCGTTGGTACCGACGCGATGTCGCCAAAAGTTGTCGCTGCGCTTCGTGATCGAATCTTCGGTCGTGAGAAAGAGCGTGCCGTCATCCGCCGACCACACGACGCTCCCAACGCGCAACACACGGTCGGGCAGGAACTGTCCCGTACGCAGATTCTTTACGTGCAGGGTGTACTGCCGATAGCCGGTCGTGTCGGTGGTGAAGGCGAGGAGATTCCCATCATTGCTCACGGCAACCGCGCCGAGCGAAAAGAAGCCGAGACCCTTCGCCATCTCGTTCTCGTCAATCAACACTTGCTCGACGTCACTGCCGTCAGCCTTCCGGCAGAGAATCGGATACTGTTTTCCTTCCTCCGTCCTCGAGTAATAGAGGAACTTCCCCTCCCGGTACGGCGCGGTCTGGTCGGTTTGCTTGATCCGTGCATACATCTCGTCGTATAGCTTCTGCTGCAGCGCCTCGGTGGGCTTGAGCATCGCAGCGGTGTACGCGTTCTCCGCCTCGAGGTATGCACGCACGGCGGGATTGCTCTTCTCCCTCAGCCAGAAATAGTTGTCCGTGAGGGTATATCCGTGGATATGCGTTTCGTGCGGGCGGGCGTCCGCAACAGGCGCCTTGAGAACGGCGCCTTGCTGTGCCGGTGCTTGGGCTTGAACAGGGAGCGAGACGGCGGCCAGCGCGAACGCGCTGAGAATCCGGGCGAGGCGCAACATGAAAACCTCCGGTGATGCGTTGGCGGCTACTCGCCAACGGGGCGCCTTATCATGAGATGTCGACCGGGCGCTCGCAACCTCGCGGATGGAAGTGTAACGGAGTCCGTACAAAAGAAACAGTCTACCGCCATCGAGCCCGCTCGCCTAAGGTTGCGCTCCTCTCGGAGGAGGGTATGGCGATATGAAAGTGCTCATGTCCACGATTGGCACCCGTGGCGACGTGCAGCCCCTGCTTGCCCTGGCGGTGCAGCTGAAAGCGCTCGGCCATTCGCCCAGTCTGTGCGTCGCTCCGAATTTTCGAGAATGGGTAGAGTCGCATGACGTCGGCTTTCACCCCATCGGTCCCGATCTCAGGCAATACGCAAAGAAGGCCGTTTCGGCGAAGCCGGTGCGCCCGTCCAAAGCGCAGCGACGACAGCTCGCGGAGTACACGATTCGTGAGCAGTTCCGCGTGCTGAGCGACGCGGCCGAGGGATGCGATCTCGTCGTTGCCGGCGGCGCGCTACAATTCGCACTCAGGTCGATCGCGGAGCACCGTCACATCAATTATGCCTACGTATCGATCTGCCCGGCGACGCTACCGTCATCCGACCTCCCTCCAGCGCGGATGCTGGTCCACTACCCGTTATGGCTGCCTGGCGTGGTCAATCAGCTGCTGTGGTGGAACGACGCGCGCAGCTTCAACACGCTCTTCCGTTCGACGATCAACGAGGAGCGGGCAAGGCTCGGCTTGTCGCCGATTGGCGATGTGCAGCGATACGTGTTTTCCGATCGCCCGTGGCTTGCGGCGGACCCCGTCCTGGCGCCGGCGCCGAAGAAGTCTCGCGCACGTCCGATTCAGCCGGGAGCGTGGCTGTTGCCTGACGACACGGCGCTGCCGATCGACGTTGAGCGTTTTCTCAACGCGGGCGAGCCGCCGGTGTACTTCGGCTTCGGGAGCATGAGCGCTCCCGAAAGAACCGGCACAATGCTCCTCGAGGCGGCGAGGCGCTTCGGATGCCGGGCGATCGTATCGCAGGGATGGGGCAACTTGGCCGCATCGAACAGCGCGGATGGCTGTCTCGCGATTGGCGACGTCAACCATGACCGACTCTTCTCGCGGGTTGCCGCGGTAGTGCATCACGGCGGCGCCGGAACCACCACGGCCGTTGCGCGGGCGGGGCGTCCACAAGTCGTCGTTCCCGGGAGATACGACCAGTTCTATTTTGCCGACCGTGTGGAGAGGCTCGGTGTCGGCGTGGCCGAGTCGACACAGGCTCGCCTCAGCGTGACTTCGCTTGTGAAGTCGCTCGAGCGCTCGCTGCGCCCTGATACCGCGGCCCGCGCAACTTCGGTGGCGCGCCAGATGGTCGCGGACGGTGCACGCACCGCCGCGCAACAGCTCGCCCGCTCAGTGGAAATGACGGCCTCGGACGTTACGTCCGACCCTCGGTGACGGCGTTACCGAAAGACTAAAGATTTAGTCAGTTCTGAAGTCGCTGCGGCTCTCGCGACGTATTCCCCCCCAAGGCTTGTCCCCCCTTCTTCGAGCCCCATGCAAACACCCAGCGTAGCACTCAATCGGCCGGTCGGCGTTCGTGGCGCCGCTCCCGCTGCCGCGATACCGTCGATGGGTTTCGTCGACGCGATTGCGGCCTGCTTCCGCAAGTACGTCGGCTTCAGCGGCCGCGCCCGTCGCGCCGAGTACTGGTACTGGATCCTGTTCACGATGCTCCTGTGCGTCGTCGCGCTCGTTGCACTGCCAAAGGTCGTCGGCGCCACCATGGCCGTGAACGCCTACAGCTTGATCAACCTCGCCCTGTTCCTGCCAGGCCTCAGCGTGCTCGTTAGGCGCCTGCACGACACCGATCGATCCGGGTGGTGGTCGTTGCTCCCCATCACCGGTATCGGTGCGATCGTGCTCCTCGTCTGGCTCTGCCAGGGCGGCACGCAAGGTCAGAATCGCTTCGGCCCGCGCACGACATAAGGGCTTAGGTGCGAGGTGCGAGGTGCTAGGTGCTAGGTGCTAACGAATAGCGCCTAGCACCTCCTGTCATGCTGGGCGTAGAGCCGGATCTGCTGTTGGGGATCGGGGCACCCCAGCTGGAGGACGCGGAAAAAGCAGAAAGAGCAGATGCCGCTGATCTTCCCTCAGCATCGAGGCCGCCGCGCACCGAATGCTCTTAGAGACAGGTGCTAGGTGCTAGGTGCTCGGTGCTTCGATGCATAAGCACCTAGCACCTAGCACCTAGCACCTAGCGCCTAGCCCCTAGCCCCTAGCCCCTAGCCCCTAGCCCCTAGCCCCTAGCACCTAGCACCGGTCCAGATCTTCGTCGCCCCCGAAAACCAACACGTAGCCATTCGGGTCGCGTACATCGAACTCCCAATCCCCGTGCGCTTTCTTGGTCAGTCGTGAGACGACGAAGTCCCGTTTTTCGAGCTGTTCATAGAACGCCCCGACCCCCGTCATGCGCACGTACGCATCCCAGACCGACGCCGCACGCTCCATCTCACCGGCCGGGCGCACGTAACCCTCCAGCCGAACGAGCATGATCTCGGCCGCGCCGAGCATGAGGCTCGCGAAGACCCACGGCTCTGTCTCTGGGACATGCCCGGCGATGTGAAAGCCAAGCTGGTCGGCATACCAGCGCGCCGTGCCGACAACGTCGGCGACGGCGAATGTCGGCACGGCGGAACGGGCGTGACTCATTCTGATTCTGTTGAGGGTGCTCGCGGAAGGTGTTGCCAGTAGTGCCAGCCGGCAACGTCGGCTCAGTCAACGGCGGCGCTGGTGCAGGCGGCGGCAACCATGCGGCCGTATTATCGTGTCTCACGACGAACCCCACCGAGGTCTCTATATGAAGGCGGTCATCTCGCTCGCCACGGTCTTCTGTCTCGCTTCTCCGATGGCCACCCATGCGCAGATTCCCGACACACCTGCCGGTCATCAGTTCTCGGGCTGGCTCACGGCCTTCAACAGGGGTAATCGCGACTCCCTCCGCGCATTCTACGAGCGGCAGTATCCGTCCGGGGCATCACGGATTGATCAGATGCTCAACTTCCGGGAGCGCACTGGCGGTTTCGAATTCGTAAAAGCCGTCGAGAGCACGCCGTTACGCCTCGTCGCGTACGTTCAGGAGCGTGCCTCCGATCAGTTTGCGCAGCTCACCGTCGACGTGGACTCGACACCCGCGCATCACATTACCGCGCTCGGTGCAAACATTGTCGAGCGCCCAGTCGCCTTTGCCATCAAGCGTCTCGATGAAGCAGCGCTCCTTCGAGCCGTTCGCACGAAGGCAGAGCAAGACGCCGACGCCGATCGATTTGCCGGCGCGGTGCTGGTTGCGCGGGGCGACAAGCCCTTGTTCGAGGCCGCCTACGGTCTCGCCGATCGCGATCGACGTGTCGCCAACACGCTCGACACGCGTTTCCGAATTGGCTCGATGAACAAAATGTTCACGGCCACGGCGATATTGCGGCTCGTACAAGCGGGCAAGGTCAAGCTCGATGCACCACTCGTGACCTACCTTCCCGACTATCCGAACAAGGAGCTCGCGTCCAAAGTCACGATTCATCAGCTCCTCACGCATACCGGCGGCACCGGCGACATCTTCGGACCGGAGTATGCGGCGCACCGCACAGAGCTGCGCACCTTGGCGGATTATGTCACGCTCTACGGTAATCGCGCGCTCGGCTTCGAGCCGGGCAGCAAGTGGGCCTACAGCAACTATGGATTCATCCTCCTTGGACGCGTCATCGAGGCCGTGAGCGGGATGTCGTATTACGACTACGTCGCGAAGTACGTGTATGAGCCCGCGGGTATGCGGTCGACCGGCTCGGAGCCGGAGGACTCGGTCGTGAAGAATCGTGCGGTGGGTTACACCCGGCCGCCGGGAAAGACTGCGCTCGAGCCGAACACGGAGACATTACCGTGGCGGGGAACGTCAGCGGGCGGCGGCTACTCGACCGTGCGCGATCTGCTGCGATTCGCCGAAGCGCTGCGTGCCCACAAGCTGCTCGACGCGCGGCATACAGAATTACTTACGACGGGAAAGGTAGCCGCAGGGTTTGGTGGCAAGTACGCGTACGGCTTCGGCGACAATACCAGGAATGGCGCTCGCTGCTACGGTCATAACGGCGGCGCACCTGGGATGAATGGCGACCTCGAGATCTGCGACGGCGGCTATGTCGTGGCGGTGCTCGCGAACATGGACCCTCCCGCGGCTGGCCGGATTGCCGATTTCATCGTGAATCGACTGCCGGCTCGCGAGGAATCGAAGGCGAACGCAACCAGCTCCGCGCCGGACAGATATTAGCGCGTTCTCAACTGCGATTCAGGCGCTGCGCGGCGCAAAGTCCATCAAGCCATACTCGGCCGAGTAGCGCACGAGGTCCGCGTTCGTCGCGAAGCCAAGCTTCTCCATCAACCGCGTGCGATAGGTGCTCACCGTCTTCGGCGAAAGCCCGAGGAGCTCCGCCACTTCCTTCACCGTGCGACCTGTGCCCAATCCACGGAGGACGTCGAATTCGCGATCGGATAGTTGCTCGTGAGGCGCGCCGACGAAATCCTGACCGAGCTGCGCGGCGAGTCGCTCGGCGAGCATCGGACTGACATAGCGTCCGCCGCGATGCACACGTCGGATGGCGTCGAGTAGCTGCTCGGGCGAGTGATCCTTGGTGAGATATCCGGAGGCGCCGCCACGGAGCGCGCGGACGGCCCACTGGTCCTCCGGATGGGCGCTGAGCACGAGCACGCGTACGGTCGGATGCATTTCGCGCAGCCTTCGCAGCGATTCCGTGAACGGCGCGCCCGGCATGGTGACGTCGAGCAGCACGACGTCGGCGACATGATCGCGTAGCGCAGTGAGGGCTTCGTCGCCGCTCGATGCCTCACCGGTGACGGTAACGCCTCGATCGTCCTCGGCGATTCGGCGGAGTCCGGCTCGCACGATTGGATGATCGTCGACGATGAGAATGCGTATCATCAGGTCCGGACTCCGACTCCCGGTTGCGCGAGCGGTAGCGTGTCGCCGCTGGCTCTCGTGCCTAACGGGAGCCGCAGCTGGAGCGTCGTACCGGCATTGGGCTCGCCGGAGATCGTCACCGTGCCACCCCACGCGATCGCACGTTCGCGCAATCCGACCAGACCCAGCGAATGCGTGCCCCGGAGCTCCTCTTTCGTGATGCCCCGTCCGTCGTCGCTCACGGCGAGAGCGAGAACGTTCGGGTCGATACGCAATCGGACGCCAACGCGCGTGGCGCGCGCATGCTTCGCGACGTTGGTGAGCGCCTCCTGCAGGATGCGGAAGACGGAGGACGCAACCGCGTCGGGCGGCCCCGCGCCGTCGCTCTGAATGTCCAGCTCCATGCCGAGTCCCGTACGCACCGCAAAGTCCTGCGCGAGCCACTCGATGGCATCGGCCAGACCGAGTTGATCGAGGACGCTCGGTCTGAGCTCAGTCACGATGCGACGCACCGAGACCATGACCTCGTCGAGACGCACGAGGAAGCTCGCACACCGGTCGACGAGCTCCGACTGCGAGTGACGAGTGAGCCGCCGCTCCAGCCAGGCGAGATCGAGCTTGAGTCCAGTGAGCGCCTGACCCAACTCATCGTGCAGCTCACGCGCAATGCGTGTGCGCTCCTCCTCGCGGACCGATTCGAGACGCGCTGCCAGCGCACGGAGCTCCTGGCGTGATTCGGCGATCTCCTCTGCCGCACGATGCCGATCGGTGATGTCCCGCTGGATGCCGTAGTGACCCGTAATCCGCCCGCGATCATCGTAGACGCAGACGTAATGGCCCTCGATGCGCACGGGCGTGCCGTCCATGCGCCGCTCGTTGGTTTCGGTGTGCAGATGGCCAGCATCGAACATCGCGCGCCATCCCGATTTTCCCGCGTCGATGTCGTGAGTGAAGAATTCCGCCGGTGTCTTGCCGAGGAGCTCTTCGACGGTGACACGATACTGTCGGGCGTAGGCTTCGTTGACGATCGTCATGCGCTGGTGGTGGAAGACATACTCCAGCAGCGCGTCCTTATCGGCCGCATCGTTCCAGACGATGGGCTCATCGATCATCATGATGAAGAACCCGTCGATGGATTGCGCGAAGAACAGCTCGCGCAGGCTGTCAGGAGAAACGGACACAGTACACTCCGCCGCAAAGTATGCGTGTTGGCGATCGTCGCGCATAGCGGCCCACGCAGTCGCACCACGTAAGACAAAAGACTACGCGACATGCCTTCGCGCCAGTGCGCCGGCCTCTGTCAGCCCGCGTCCTACAGCGATCGCCATGTCTGGACTACAGAAGATGCGCTCGAGCACCGATAGGGCGAGCGTCGTCTGGCCCGTACTCTTCGCGCCATGACAACTACATCGCAGCGGCTCGAGACGATCGTCGTCGATGGCCGCGCATTCGCATATCGAGATGTCGGCACGGGACGTCCCGTGATTCTCGCGCATTGCTCGGGTGCGTCGCACCAGGTGTGGACGCCGTTGATCGCGAAGTTGAGCACTCGCTATCGTGTCATCGCGCCAGACCTCCTTGGCTATGGTCGGTCGGAGCCGTGGCCGGTCAACGCGCGCCTGCACCCGTGGTCGGACCTGGGCGTGATTCAAACGCTCGCCGACGCCGTCGGCGAGCCGGTGCACTTGGTCGGTCATTCATACGGCGGCACGCTCGCGCTCGAAGCAGGGCGCATCCTTGGCGGCCGTGCGAGGAGCCTAACGTTGATCGAACCCGTCGCCTTTCACCTCTTGCGATTGACGGGACGGATTCGCGAGTGGAAGGAGATCACCGAAGTCGGACAGCGGGTCACGACCGGACTACGGATGCGGCGTGACGAGCTGGCGGCGCGGGTCTACGTGAAGTATTGGGTGGGGCGCTTACGCTGGCTCTCGATGTCGAACGACGCACGCCGCCAGGTGGTGTCCACGGTTGGAAAGGTCGGAGCCGAGTTCGAGGCGATCTCGCATCTCCGCCGGACCATCGGAGACTACCGTACGATAACGGCTCCCACGCGGTTGATCGTTGGCCAGCGCACCCCCAAGCCGGCGCGCGCCATCGTCGACGAGCTCTTGCACATTCTGCCGAACGCCCACGTGAACGTGCTGCCGCGGGCCGGGCATATGAGCCCGCTCACACACCCCGTGGAGACGTCAGCACTCGTCGCCGAGCACGTCGACAATGTCGAGACGGACCGCGTCGCTCCCGAGTCGCTGACGACCGGCGAGACGCGCCGCTCCATCGCCTGAGAAAGTACGGGAGGATGAGATGCAACGCGGCGGACTTGCGCCAGCCGTTAGGCGCCGTATCCTCGAGATCATGGATAGACAACCCCACGCGCGGTTGACGATCGATACGCTCGCGCGTGAAGCGGGCTTGTCGCCAGCCCACTTCGCGCGAGCATTCAAGGAGTCCATCGGCCGTGCACCCCATCAACACCTTCTCAACCTGCGGCTCGAGCGCGCCCGCTACCTCCTCGATCATCCCGAGGTGACGCTCTCGGATGTCGCCATGCGCACCGGATTCGCCGACCAGGCGCACTTCACGCGCTTTTTCAAGCGCCAATTCGGCGTCACGCCGGGCGCCTTTGCGCGCGCTCGGCGCCGGGAAGAAGCGTGTTACGGCGGCGGCGCGCCCGAGGGCGCTCCGACCACGATATAAGTCGTTTCCGTTCCCTGGAACTCGGGCTGGTACCACACACCGCCGCAATGATTGTAGGTCACTCCGTTGACGACGGTGACCGGACAGGCGGGCGGCAGCGAGTACACCGTCGACCCGATGGCCGCTGCTGTGACGGCACCGGCGGCGAACCCCGCCGCTGCCGCTCCCCATCCGCCGCAGCAACCGTAGTCGCCATCCCAATGTCCGCCACCGCCGACGATATCGTTGTCGTTGATATTGATCGGCCGGTTGTTGTTGATGTTGCCGACGTTTCCCCGATCGATGTTGTTGCCGTTCCCGATGTTTCCTCTGTTCGGATTGTTGCCATTGCCGATGTTCGTCCGATCGCCGCCGGGGCGATTGGCGATAGCGTTGTTTCCTCCGCCTGCCCCTCCGATGTTGGGTCGGTTGCCGGGCTGACCCACGTTCGGACGACTCGAGACGGGCGTCGATGGCCGCGAAAAGCCGCCACTCGGACGCGTCACGCTCGTACGCGCACCTCCGCGGGACATTCCGCCGCCGCGAAAGCCGCCACCGCCACCACGCATACCGCCGCCACCGCGCATCCCACCACCGCCGCGCATTCCGCCGCCGCCGCGACGCTGAGCCTCGGCGTGGCTGCTCAGCCCGACGGCGGCCAGGCCGATGAGCAGAATCCCGATGTTGAGTCTTTTCATAATTACCTCTGCGGCTGCCGTTCGGTGGTCGCTGACGATGCGACGACTCGCGCTTCTGCCAGCGGAATGCTCTTCGCGTCGCTCGGCACGCGGAAGACGAACGTGTCGTCGTCGTACGATGGCGCGAGGTTCCAGCTGTACGTCGTCACGTGTTGTGGCCGCGCTTCGTCGGTGAGCGTGGTGATTACGAGACGACACGGGAGTGGTTGTTCACCGCGCTGGACCCAGAGCTGCCAGTCGACTCCATCCTGACGATACGCGTACTGCTCACACGTCACGCCGTTGATCGCGCTTGGACCAAGATCGGCCGCCGACGTGATCGACTTCACATTTCCTTCGGGCGTACCCCAACGAAACAGATCGACCAGCGGCAGCTCGATGTCGTATTTGTCCTCGAGTTGGTCCGCGAGCTTCTCGATTGTCGGTGGCGCCGGAACGGTTGCGTAGAAGCTCGTGCGCGGCGCGTACAGGGTGAAATGACTGCCGTCATAGAAAAAGAGCCGGCGCTGGCGATCGTTCTTGATCTCCGCGAACAATCGATTGGGACGTTTCGCGACGAGATCGACCGCGCGCAGAGTTTGCACTTTCTGCCCGTCCATGCGCACGTCTTCGCTGATGACGTCCGCTTTCAACTGGAACGCCTTGAGCGTGCGGAGGTACGCACCCATGCGTTCGAGCTCCGCCAAGGCTTCGGGATCGAGCTCGGCGACGGTGTCGGCAGCGACCTCACCGTGCGCGACCTCGGTATGGCTCGAGGTAGTTGGTACATCTGGACGTGCCCGAGGCTGCGCCTTCACCACAATGAATATGACGGCGGCTGCGACTACCAGGCCGATGACTGTTGCTGCGATCCGACGTGAGGTCATCGAAGTCTCCGAAATGCTGACTTCGCAGTATCTGCCCTGTCGGACCTCCCGGGTATTCGACCTTGGACGAATGAGCCTGCTTGATCGTCTCGTTAGGCGAACGCGCTACGGACGCCAGGTGGTGAGCCCCGTCACGGGCTCGTGCTTTCGCGGTCCCGGCTGCTCGGCGGGCTCGCCGACATTCACGATCGCAACGATCCGCTCTGCATCGCTGACACCGGCGGCCGCGCGCGACGCGCTGTCACCCATCACGCCACCCGTTTTGATGTGCGTGCCGAGCCCGAGCGCGACGGCCGTCAACGCCATGTTCTGAATCGCCATCATCGCCGACGCGTAATCCTCCTCGCGAGTCTCTGGATTCTCGTTCTGGATGACACTGACGGCAATCATGCACGGGAGCGCGCGATGCTCCGCGGCAACCGTCTCACGAAGCTTGTGCGCCGCGTCGGGATCCTGGAGCTTCCGGGCCTTTCGCTCACCGAGCGCCAGCCCGTATGCATAACGAGACTCGGGACCGAGCACGTAGAACCGCCACGGGCGGGTGAGGCGATGATTGGGAGCCATTGTCGCCGCGGCCAGCAGCGTTTCGATCTCCTCCCGGGTGGGCTGGCGGTCGGTGAATTTCTTGATGGAGCGCCGTTGCTCGATGATGTCGGGGATTCGCATGGTGAATAGTACACGGAGCGAGTTGCCGAGGCGGGCTTCAACGACCATGTTTTTGCGCTGCCCGCGCCGTCGTTGGCGCCTCGCCGAGCAACGCCACCCACCTGGAGAAAGCTCTATGTGCTCGATGCGCGCGTGTGTCCTCCTCGCTCTCGTCGCGACGCTTACCGCCGCTCCGATGATCGCGGCGCAGCAACAAGCTGGAGCGGCCGACACCAGCAAAAAAACCGCGCCGAACTCCGAGCTGCCGATCCTCCCAGCGCGTCAGGCAGCGTTCACGACGGACGAAGGGACGTGGATCTCACTCGACGTCTCACCCGACGGAAAGACGGTCGTCTTCGACCTCGTCGGCGATCTCTACACCGTTCCGGTCGCCGGCGGCAGGGCAACGCGCCTAACGAGCGGGATGGGGTTCGACGGCCAGCCGCGCTACTCGCCCGACGGCACGAGCATCGTGTTCGTCTCGGACCGCAGCGGCTACGAGAATCTCTGGATCGTGGATGCCGACGGGAAGAACCCGCGCGCGATCACGAAAGACAATGACGCGCAGTACATCTCCCCGGCGTGGACGCCCGACGGCAAATATCTTGTCGTGTCGCGGACAAAGACCGGCATCCTCGGCAGCAAATATGATTTGATCTTACTCAATAAGGACGGCGGTACCGGTATACCGCTGACCGGGCCAGGCACGACGCCGCCGCCGAGCGGCCCGCCAAGCCCACTCGCGCCACCGCCCTTCGACAACTACCTCGGCGCCGCCGTGGCGCCCGACAATCGTTACATCTACGCGGCGATCAAGCGCGGCGGCTTCAAGTACGACCAGATGCTCGACGATCGCTGGCAGATCGGCGTCTACGATCGTCAGACAGGCAAGACGTACCTTCGCACCACGAGCCTCGGCGGCGGCATGCGCCCCGCGCTGAGTCCCGACGGTAAGTGGCTCGCGTTCGGATCGCGCATCGACAACAAGACCGCGCTGCGACTTCGCAATCTCGGTTCCGGCGACGAGGTATGGCTCGCGCGCGACATTCAACGCGATGACTCGGAGTCCCGCTACACGCGCGACGTGCTTCCGGGGTATGCATGGACCCCGGACTCGAAGAGCATCGTCATCACCTATGGTGGCAAGCTCTGGCGACTGAGCGTTCCTGACGGCAAGGCCACGCCGATTCCGTTCACCGCCGATGTTCAGGTCGACCTCGGACCGCTCGTCAAATCCGAATACCCCGTCGACGATTCCGTGCTCACGGTGAAGCAGATCCGCAACGCGCGCCCGTCGCCCGATGGCAAGCGCCTCGTCTTCTCCGCGCTCGACAAGCTCTGGATCATGGACCTTCCTCTCGGGAAGCCGCGCCGGTTGACCGCGAACGCTGGCGGCGAGCATTCGCCCGCATGGTCGCCCGATGGCCGTTGGGTCGCCTACGTGACATGGACCGAGCAGGGCGGCGACGTCTGGCGCATCGCGCCGGCAACACCGAACGCGCGTCCCGAGCGGCTCTCGCGACAGTCGGCGTTTTATGAAGATCTCAACTATGATCCCACTGGCCGCCGCATCGTCGTCGTGCGCGGACCGCGTGAGGAGCGGATCGAGAAGACGAGCGAATTCAACGGGCCCGGGCCGCAGGTAAAGGAGCTCGTCTGGCTTCCCGGCGATGGCGGCGAGGTGACACAGATTGCCCCGCTCAATTACGCCTACGGCCGGCCGCATTTTACGCGCGACACGACCCGCGTGTTCATCTACGATCCGATCGACGGCGTCGTCTCCATGCGATGGGACGGCACCGACCGAAGAGCGCACGTGAAGATCACCGGCTATACGGATCCCCTCGGCGGTCCGGACGCGAAACCGGGGGCAGCAAACGAGGTCGTTCTCAGCCCCGATGGCGATCAGGCGTTCGCCGACATCGACAACAAGCTGTACCTGCTATCGGTGCCGGTGACGGGCGGGCTGACACCCACGCTCAGCATCTCGAATCCGGCCACGGCGACGGTTCCCATCCGGCGCCTAACGCGAGTCGGCGGCGACTTCCTCGGTTGGACGCAGGATGGCAAGTCGCTGTACTGGTCGTTAGGCCATTCGTACTTCACCTACGACGTCGCCGCGGCAGCGCGGGCGATTCGCGATTCGACGCAGCGCGCCGATAGCCTCACGCGTGCCGGTGCCAAGCCGGATACGTCCGCGGCCAAGAAACCTGCCTACTCGGCGACACGCCTCGATGTCGCGATCACGTCGACGAAGGATCGGCCGACGGGATCGATCGTGCTGAAGAATGCCCGCATCGTCACGATGAAGGACAACGAAGTGATCGAGCACGGCGACATCCTCGTGACGAACAACCGCATCGCCGCCGTCGGGCCGAGTGGCAGCCTGACGACACCGGCCGGCGCGCGCGTCATCGACATCACTGGCACGACGATCATCCCCGGCTGGGTCGACATTCACGCGCACATGTGGCCGACGTGGGGCATCCACAAGACGCAGGTTTATGAGTACCTGGTCAACCTCGCCTACGGCGTGACGACCACGCGCGATCCGCAGACCTCGACGACAGACGTGCTCACCTACGGCGATCTCGTCGAGACGGGCGACATGATCGGACCGCGCATCTTCACTACCGGACCTGGCGTTTTCTGGTCGGACGAGATCTCGAGCCTCGACGACGCCCGCGAGGTGTTGACGCGGTACTCGGATTTCTATCAGACGCACACGCTCAAGCAGTACATGTCGGGGCAGCGGATGATTCGCCAGTGGATTCTCATGGCGGCAAAGGAGCAGCACATCACGCCGACACTCGAGGGCGGTCTCGACTTCAAAAAGAATCTCACCGAGGCAATCGACGGCTACGCGGGGAGCGAGCACGCGTACCCGATCACACCGCTGTACAAGGATGTCGTCAGCGTCATCGCGAAGAGTGGTGTCACCTATACGCCCACGCTGCTCGTCCAATACGGCGGTCCGTTCGCTGAGGACTATTGGTTCGAGCATTACGACATTCATGCTGACCAGAAGCTGCAGCGATTCACACCCCATCACGAGCTCGATCGACGCGCTCTCCGCCGCCCCGGCTGGTTCGCCGAGAGCGAGTACAGCTTCCAACAGATAGCGGCGCAGGCGGCAAAGATTGTCGCTGCCGGTGGTCGTGTCGGGCTCGGTGGCCACGGCGAGATGCAAGGCCTCGGCGTCCACTGGGAGCTGTGGAGTATTGCGAGCGGCGGAATGCCTAACCATGACGTATTGCGCGTCGGAACGATTTTCGGCGCGCAGGCGATCGGCGTCGCCGAGGATCTTGGATCCATCGAGGCGGGCAAGCTCGCCGATTTGCAGGTGCTGGACAAAAATCCCCTGGACGACATCAAGAACACCACCGCTATCCGTTACGTCATGAAGAACGGGCGGCTGTATGACGCGAATACGCTCGCGGAGGTTGCACCGCGACAGCGTGCTGTCGACAAGATGTGGTGGGTGATCACACACGAATGAGAGCCACGATGAAGCGACTCACACGATCCGCGTTCATTGCGAGCGTTGTGCTCGCGCCGCTCGCCCACGCGCAGCAGTCACGGACGATGGCGCCCGATGCGGAGCGGCAACTTGCGCGCGCCATTTACAAGGAGATGATCGAGATCAACTCCGGCTTTACCACCGGCTCGACAACTCCGGTCGCGCAGGCCGCCGCGCGCCGGCTCAAGGCCGCCGGCTTCGCCGACCGCGACATTTTCGTCGGCGGCGCGAGCCCGAAAAAGGCCAATCTCGTCGTCCGCTATCGCGGCACCGGGCGCCAGCGTCCACTGCTCCTGCTCGCGCACACCGACGTCGTGGAAGCGAAGCGCGACGACTGGAGCATGGATCCATTCGTCCTCAACGAGAAGGACGGCTACTTCTACGGCCGAGGCACCGGCGACGACAAGGCGCAAGCGGCGATTTGGCTGGCAAATCTCATCCGCTACAGGCGTGAAGGCTTCAAGCCCGATCGCGACATCATCGTCGCGCTCACCGCCGACGAGGAAGGCGGCGGTCCCTACAACGGCGTCGAATGGCTGCTCAAGAACCATCGCGATCTGATCGATGCCGAGTACGCGCTCAACGAAGGCGGCTGGGGAGAGTCGGTCAACGGCGCGAAGATCTCCAACGACGTGCAGGTGAGCGAGAAGTACGTCGTCAACTATCGATTCGAGGTACGCAACAAGGGTGGTCACAGCTCGCTGCCTGTGGAGGACAACGCGATCTATCACTTGGCCGGCGCGCTCGATCGGCTTTCGCGATTCGGCTTTCCGCTCAAGACGAACGACGTCACGCGCGCGTACTTCCGCTCGATGTCGGCGATCGAGAAAGGGCCGGTCAGCGCCGACCTCGCCGCGACAGCCAGCGGGGATACCGCGGCGATGCGACGCGTCGCGGCAGTCTCCACGCCCGCGAATGCGACGCTGCGCACGACATGCGTGGCGACGATGCTCGAGGGCGGACACGCCGCCAATGCGCTACCGCAGCTCGCCGCCGCGAACGTCAACTGTCGCGTGCTCCCCGAAGACGACGTCGAGTATGTGACGGAAACGCTGCGCCACGTCATCGCCGATACGGCGGTGAAGCTGATCGTCAACGGCTCGCCACATGGCGCGCCGCCATCGCCCATGCGAGAGGATCTCTTGAGCGCGGTCACGGCACTGACGACCGAGCTGTGGCCAGGCGTGGCGACGGTACCGATGATGGTGATGGGAGCAACCGACGGCGCGTATCTGCGAGCGTCGGGGATTCCGACGTACGGCGTGCAGGGACTCTTCTACGATCGCGATGACATCCGCTTCCATGGCCGCGACGAGCGGCTCAAGGTGCAGTCCTTCTACGAAGGGCAGACATTTCTCTACGAGCTCGTGAAGCGTCTGGCGAGCCAACCCAGCGCCTAACGATGCGCTATTCCGTTGTAGTTCTCGCGCTACTCACCGCGGCCGCGCCGGCGCTCGGCCAGCAATCTCGCGGCCTCAAGGTCTTCATCTCCGTCGATATGGAGGGACTGGCCGGTGTCGTCTCCGGCGCGGACGTGAGTCCGACAGGGCCAGACTACCCGCACTTCCGCGCGATCATGGCGGGCGAGACCAACGCGGCAATCGAGGGCGCGTTCCGCGCCGGCGCGACGGACGTGCTCGTCCGCGACTCGCATGGTGACAAGCGGAATCTCCTTCCCGCGGACGTCGATCCGCGTGCACGGCTGCTCCGCGGCGCCAGCACTGGCCCGAAGAACATGATGGAAGGCATCGACTCGACCTTCGACGCCGTGGTATTCATCGGATACCACGCCCGGGCCGGAACGCCTAACGCGATTCTCGAGCATACATCGACCGGGAACGTCGTCGATTTCGCCATCAACGGGGTGTCGCTGCCCGAGGGAGGTTACAACGCGCTCACCGCCGGTCTGTATGGCGTGCCCGTGGTGTTTGCCGCCGGCGACCGCGCTCTCGTCGACCAGCTTCGCGGACTGCTCGGTCCTATCGGAGCCGTCGCCGTCAAGGAGGAGATCGGTGGGGACGCGTCACTCGGCTTGTCACCAAAGCGTGCCCAGGACGAGATTCGCGCCGGCGTCGAGCAGGCAGTTCGCAATCGCGCCAGGGCGCGGGTGTATAAGCTCACCCCGCCCTACAACATGGTGCTCAAGGTGAAGCAGGAACGGCCCCCCTACCCCGGCGCGCAGAAGGCGCGCGACGGGGAGTTTACGTTCACGAGTCCGGATCTGCTCGCGGTCCTTGCCGCCTTCAATGCGATGAAATGAGGCCGCCGGCGCCTAACGCTTCGCGAAGCGCACGCGACGCGTGCGGCCATTCGTCACCTCGAACCCCGTCACCTTGCCACCCGCGCGGGTGAACTGGATGGTGTATCCGTCGCCGACGAAGGTGTCGGCGAACATCGGACGGATGGTGAAGGGATCCTCGGTCCCGGTCCTCAGCGCGAGCGCGGAATCGGTCGCGGCAACGCGATAGATCGCGCCACCCAGCTCGGTGCTCACGTACTCTCCGGCATACGGCGCGAGTGCAGCCGCGTTAGGCGTCATCGACGCGCGCCACTCGAACGGGACTGGGCGTTGGCCGGTGACGACGCGCGAGAAACCAGCGTGCTCGCCTTCACCGAAGACGACGTCGAACCCAGGCCCGGCGAACCGGTTCGGCCCGATGGGGCGGAGAGCCGGTCCGTTCGTCCCCTGTAGCGCGAGCTGGCCGTCGCGCACAACGAGTCGTACCACTTGCAGGGTCATCGGCTGCACGTATGTCCCGGCGCGCCGCTGCAGCTCCGCGGCGGACAGCGAGACGCCTTGCGCCACGACCGTCGGTTCCACCGGTGCTAGTGATCCGGCGAGGAACGCATCGGCAACTCCGCGCGCCAGCGCCGTGGTATTCGCCGTCGCCGAGTTGCACGCGATCGCGATCGCCAGCTTCTTGTCGGGGAAACGGCCGACATACGAGCGATAGCCCGCGTCGGCGCCGTTGTGCTCGACGACGCGCGCGCCACGGTACGACCCCATGACGAGACCGAATCCGTAACTCGAGGTATCTCCGGTGGTGAGTGGCGTCGTCGTCTGCATTCGTGAGAACATTGCCGCATCGCCGACAACTGGATGATCGAGATTCGCCTCCCACTTGAGCAGGTCGCCCACGGTGGTGTAGAGGCTCGTCGCGCCATAGGTATCGAAGTTGGGAATGCTCACGCTCCACGCTGCGCCGCCACCCGTATGCGGCACGTAGGCAGACGTACGCCCCGGCACGAGCATCGTGTAGTCGTCGTGAAAGTGGGTGCGCGTCATGCCGAGAGGCGTGAAGATTCGCTCCTGGGCGAAGTCACGCAGCGACTTGCCACTCACGCGCTTCACGATCACCCCGAGCAGTGTAAAGCCGGTGTTGCTGTACAAGTACTCGGAGCCAGGCTTGAAGTTCAGCGCGGTCTGCCGCGACACGATGTCGAGCACGTCCGCCTCGGTGATGCGATCCTCCTCGAATCGGCCGCGCGCCAGTGCGAGCAGCGACCACTGATCGCGCAGGCCGCTCGTGTGCGTCAGCAGGTGTCGAATCGTGATCGGCGTCCCGTAATCCGGAATCTCCGGCAGGTACTTTCGAATATTGTCGTCGACAGAGAGCTTGCCATCGCGGTCGAGGAGCATGATCGCCGCGGCGGTGAACTGCTTCGAGACCGACGCGACGTGGAAAATCGAGGTCGGCCGAATGGGCGTATCGGTCTCGAGGTTGGCCATGCCATAGCCGCGCTCGAAGACGGCCTCGCCATCGCGGCTCACCCCCACCGCGCACCCTGGACCATCCGTACTACGGAAGCTCTCGAAAACGCGATCGACCGCTCGGGACAGTGAGTCGCTTCGTTGGCCGTGAGCGGCACGAGCCGCGACTAACGCCAGCAGCAGAGCGCCTATCGCACGATGCATATTGGTAACCCGTCGCTTGAGTGCGGAAGCCGGAGGAGATCCATTGCTCTCACCGATACCTGCTCGTGCTGCCGGCGTCAAGACCGAATCGTTCAAGTCACACCGAGCCAGCGGGATGCTGCGCCTAACGATGTCGTTCACTCGCGAGGAACAGGTGCATGGCCATAACCGATGGTGAACGCCAGGCTGAGATCATCGTCCATATCGGACCGTGGCTCATCCGCGCGCACCTCGAACGACAACATGCACCGCAAACCGTCGCCGCGTTCGTCGCGCGACTCCCCTGGAAAGGCCAGTTGATCCATGCCCGTTGGAGCGGCGAGGCACTCTGGATGCCACTCGGTGACACCACGCTATATGAGGGCTACGAGAACGCGACGAGCTATCCCGCACCCGGGCAGGTTCTCTGGCATCCCGCCGACATGAGTGAAGCAGAGCTCCTCATCCCGTATGGGCCAACCCGATTTGCCAGCAAAGCCGGGCAGCTTGCTGGAAACCATTTCCTCACTCTCGACGCCGACTCGCGCGAGCTCGCCGAGGTCGGTCGCGCGGCACTCTGGCATGGCGCGCTCGACATCTCCTTCGAACGGGTATGACGATCGGCACGCAGGACCCACGAGTGTCCCAGCTCTACGTCTACCCGCTCAAATCAGCGGCGGGGATCTCGCTCCAGACCATGGAGGTCGATCCCCTCGGCCCGCACCTCGATCGGCGCTGGATGCTCGTCGACGAAACGGGGAGATTTATCTCTCAGCGCGAGATGCCACGGCTTGCATTGCTGCGCACTTCGCTCGACGGATCACGACTGAGTGTCTCCGCGCCTAACGTTCCTCCCCTGACCGTGCCGGAGCCCGACGCCGCCGCGGACTGCATGTGCGTCACCGTGTGGAACGACGTTGTCGACGCGCTCCCGATCGGTGTCGAAACTGACGCCTGGTTTAGCGAAGCACTGGAGACGCCATGCCGGCTCGTTTTCTTTCCTGATTCGAGCGTGCGGGTCGCGGATCGTGCGTACAATCCGGAGGGCCGGCACGTTGGATTCGCGGATGGCTTTCCGCTGCTCATCCTCGGCGCATCCTCACTCGCCGACCTCAATGCACGCCTAACGAACCGGGGCCACTCACCACTATCGGTAAATCGATTTCGTCCGAACATCGTCGTCGCGGGAGCGGCGCCGTACGCGGAAGATGGATGGCGGCGTATCGCCCTCGGCGAGGGCATCTCGCTCTCGATCGTGAAGCCGTGCGCGCGGTGCGCAATCACCACCGTGGACCAGGCAACCGCAGTACGCGGCAAGGAACCCCTCACGACGCTCGCGGCGTACCGGCGCGGCTCCGACGGTTCCGTGTTCTCCGCGCAGAACGCCATTCACGATCGCCCCGGCGTCGTGCGACTCGGAGATTCCGTGCGCGTGCTCGAGTAGCTTCGTCCATCAACGACGCTCGGGCGCCATCCACCACTGGGTCGTCGGCAGCTTGCGTTGGCGGGGCCACACTTCGTCGAGTGTCGCGGCATCGTACAGGCGGCCGTTCCTCATCACGAAATGCACCGTGCTCGTGTTGCGGATGTTGTCGAGCGGATTGCGGTCGAGCACCTGTAGATCGGCGAGCTTTCCAACCTCCAGCGAGCCGAGGTCCTTGCTGTGGCCAATCGCCTGCGCCCCAACGAGCGTCGCCGAGCGAAGGATGTCGTGGGCCGCCATGCCACCCATGGCGAAGCCCCACATTTCGAGATGATACCCGATGCCTTCGAGGTTCCCGTGCGAGCCGATGGCGATGCGTCCGCCCGCCTCTGCGACCTTCGCTGCTTCCTTAGCGAAGTTCGTAAATGCGTAGGCGTCGTCAGGACGCCATTGGCTGCTCGCCGTCCGCAACTCGGTGTACCACGTCGGCCAGAATCGCTTTACTCTCGCCTCGTCGCGGATGTCGTAGCGCGACGTGAAGTACTCCTGCAGCGTCGGTCCACCGTACGAGATCGTCAGAACTGGCGAGTTCGTCGTCTGGCTCTGAACCATGAGTTGCACGACGTCCTTATACAGCGGATAGGTCGGCAGAGTATGCTCGACGCCCGCGTGGCCATCCAGCATGTGGGTGAGGTTGAGCTGGAAATCCGCGTCGCCTTCGTTCGTCGGCGATAATCCGAGCTCATTCGCGGCTTGCACGAACCACTGACGATGACGCCGATCGCCGACGGCATACATCTTCACGGTCTCGGTCTTCAGGAAATCGGCATTGCGGCGCAACACATTTCTCGCGTCGTCGAGCGAATTCACGTCCTCGTTGCCGAAGAATCCCTTTGCCGTCGAGTAGATCCGCGGGCCAAGAATATCGCCCCACTCCACGCGATCGGAGTAGTCGATGACGTCGGAGCTCCCGGCCTGCGGATCACGGATCGTGGTGACGCCGTATGCCAGGTTCACGTAGTACTGCCACAATTCCGTGCGGTGTAGTCCCCAGCCCACACCGTACATGTGCGCGTGCGTATCGACGTACCCAGGCACGATCGTCTTGCCGTTTACGTCGATAGTGCGGGCCCCGCGAGGGATTTCCACCGACCCCGACGGGCCGATCGCGACAATGCGGTTGGACCGCACGACGACGTCGCCGCGGTCGATGACCTCGCTTCCCTTCATCGTGACGATGCGAGCGCCGCGCAATGCGACGACGTCATTAGCCCCGGGACGATCCTTCGGAACGGTGATCCGCACATCGACGCGCGCCGGCTCGGCGCTCGGCGAGTCGGCGACATTGAACAGAAAGAGTGCGTTGCCTAACGCGTAGAAATATGTCTTCGCATCAGGGCTCCAACCGGCGAACGACGCGCCAACGCGCGTGAGCCGGCGGATCGGCACCGGGCCACTCCCCTGCCCCATGAGGCTGAACGTCGGTGCCGCGCCTCCCGGCGGGAGTGCCGCGGCAAAGGCATCCTGCGCGCCGAGGATCACGATGCGACGGCCGTCGGGTGACAGGACGATGTCGTCCGCGGGCTCTTGCGGCGTGCTGTTCCACGGTCGCTGCGTCGCACGCGCAATGAGCTGCCGATCGGAGCCGTCGAGCCGCATCGAGTACAGCCCGTTCGCGCTCGGTTCGTACAACAGCAGGCGGCCGTCCGGGGCGAAGTGAGGAATGCCGTAGTACGGTGGATTCAGCCAGCTGAGGTACTCCAGCCTCCTGATGAAAGTGAGCGGGCCGCCGCCGGCGGGCATGGAGACGAGATCGGCGTGCGAGTTTGCCGGTTCGGCGAAACCGGTTTCGTCGGTCTCGAAACGCTCCGCGCGCGGTGCGTAGGCAAACACTAACTTCGATCCATCGGGCGTATACGCCAGCTTCTCGTAGAATGCCTTTCGCACCGAAAGCTTCTGCGGCGTGCCGCCGTTCGCGGCGACACGGTAGATGTCGCCGCCGGTGCTGTCATCCCAGGTCACGAAGGCGATCGTCGAGCCATCGGGACTCCATATCGGACTGTATTCGCTCGTCGCGAAATTCGTCAGCCGGCGAACGTGCTTCGCTTCCGTGGTCGATCCCGGCAGGCACTCCGCTGGCAGATCGGCAACCCATACTCGATCGAGCGCGACGAACGCCAGCCGGCGACCGTCCGGGGAGATGCGCGGAAAGCGAATCTGCCTAACGTCGATCGTCGAATCGTTGTACGGATATTCGAACTGGCTCAACGCGCCCATTGGCACGTCGACGTCGGCCGTGAACGGGATGGGTGTTGCCTCACCGCCCGGTACGGCGATGCGCCACAGTTTTCCGCCCGCTGTCGTGACGAGGTACTTGCTGTCCGGCGTGAACGCCATCCCTGGCATGAGATCTCGCGTCGGCTTCGTGCCCATCTGATCGTGCTGCGCCTCGAGTCTCAGCCACCGCTCGTCGCCGCTCTGGAGATCGCGCAGCCGCAGGGCCGTTTCGTCGTTGTGCCGCGTCGCGTATACGAGCCAACGGTGATCGGGACTCGGAATCGGCCGGAACGCCACTATGCGTGCGCCCGATCGGCGGATCGCCTCGCCCGTCTGCAAATCGAGCGTGAAGAGCTGCGGATTCTGCGCCGTCGCGTACCAAACCGTCGTCGGGCTCGCGAAACGCGCACCAAGATGACTCGGAGCACCTCCTCCTCCTCGTCCTCCTTGCGGCGCCGGCGTCAGCCCATCGGCCGTGCCCGTTAGGCGCTGCCCATTTCCACCGTTGATCGAGAACAGATAGAGATCGAATGGCGTGAAGCCACGCAACGTGAGGCCCGTTGCCGCCGGCCCATTGTTGTGTGAGACGAGGATGCTGGAGCCATCGGGCGACCACGTCGGTGACACGTAATCATAGCCGAAGCCTTCGGTCCTGCTCAGCTGCCGTGGGTGCGTTCCGTCTGCGTCGGCCACCCACAAGTTCGACGCGCCGCTGCGATCGCTCACGAAGGCGATGTGCTTGCCATCCGGCGAAAACGCCGGCATCGCGTCGAATCCCTGGCCGCTCGTTATGCGCTTGGCTTTGCCTCCGGCAATCGGCAGCGTGTACAGATCGCCGAGCAGATCGAAGACGAGTGTTTGACCATCTGGCGACACGTCCACCGACATCCACGTTCCCTCATCGGTCGTGAAGCGCACCGATCGCGGTGTCGGGAGCGTCAGCGTATCGGGTACGCTGCCACGTCCCGCACCGGTGCCGCGCTGCGCCGAGAGTGGCGTCGCGCCGATGGTCACCATGGCGAGAAGCGCGGCGGCGGCGAGTCGTAGCGGAGAGAGCATCATTGTGGAGAATGGGTCGTCGCGGCGCTAAGCTACGGCCGCACTGCCAAGCGGCAAGGCCGCCGGGCTGTCATCCAGCCTACAGTCAAACGATGCCCCATCCTATCGACTCCACCGTCGACTCCCTGCGCGACGAGCTCGTCTCCTTCCTTCAGTCGCTGGTGCGAACACCGAGTATCAGCGGCGACGAGCACGCGGTGCAGGCTGTCATCGAAGACGCCTACAAGTCAATGAACCTCGACGTCGAGCGCATCGTTGCGACGCGTGAGATGCTCGCCGACCATCCTGCCTTCTCCGACGACGGCCTTCCCTTCGGCGATCGAACCAGTCTCGTCGCACGGTGGCGTGGAAGCGGCGGTGGCCGATCGCTCATCCTCAATGGGCACGTCGACGTCGTGCCTCCAGGCGACCTCACCGCGTGGACCGATGATCCGTGGTCTGGCACGCTCCGCGACGGTCGCGTCATCGGACGCGGCGCCTGTGACATGAAGGCCGGCGTTTCCGCCTCGGCGATCGCCGTTCGCGCACTGCAGCGAATTGGCTTTCGCCCCGCGGGCGACATTCTGCTCGAGAGCGTCGTGTCGGAGGAGACCGGTGGTATCGGGACGTTGTCGACGATCGTGCGCGGTATTCGCGCCGATGCGTGCGTGATCACCGAGCCGACGGGGCTCGCCATCTGGACCGCCCAGTCAGGCGCCCTCACGTTCCGGATTTCCGTCGAGGGACGCGCCGCCCACGCCGCCATGAAATCGAAGGGTGTGAGCGCGATCGTCGCGTTCATGCCCATACTCGCGATGCTCGAACGACTCGACGTCGAACGTCACCGGCGCTTCCGCCATCCGTTGTTCCCGGATCCCATGAATGTCGCCCCGATCAACATTGGCGTCGTGCGCTCCGGCGATTGGCCTTCGACGGTGCCGGACGTCCTCGTCGCCGAAGGGCGATTCGGTGTCTTTCCCGGCGAGTCCGCCGCCGAGGCACGCGATGCGCTCACCACTGCGCTTGCTGACGAAGTGGAACGGCACCCGTGGCTCGCCGATCATCCGCCGCGACTCGAGTGGTTCGAGGGGCAATTCGACTCCGCCGAGATTTCGGCGGACGCGGAAATCGTCGGGGCGTTGCAGCGCGCCCACCACCAGACCACATCACGTTCGGCGCCCCTTGCCGGCGTCTCGGCCGGCACCGACGCCCGTCTCTTCACTCGTTATGCAGACGTACCGACCGTTCTCTATGGCCCCGGCGACATCGAGCAGGCGCACGCCGCGAACGAGCACATCGTCGTCGATGAAATCGTCACCTGCGCTAAGACGTTGGCGCGGCTCATCGTCGACTGGTGCGGCCCTTGACGTTACGATTCCGCCCGTGACGCGACGACAGGAGTCATCCGTCGCCGACCAACCGTCGCGTAGTAAATGGGAATTCCGGCCAACGTGACGCCAAACACCGCCAGCGTACCAACCCGGCTCGTCGGGTCGATCAGCGCACTGGCGAGGAGATACACCGTCGCCGCGATGAAGACGATCGGAACCAGCGGATAGAGCGGCGTTCGGAATGGCGCACGCACACCGCGCCGTCGGAACACGAACAACGATCCCACCGCCAGTGCGTAAAACGGCAGGATCGCCGTCACGAATGCGCCGGCAAGCTGCTCGAAGGTCTGCGTCATGACCAATGCCATGCCTAACAACGCGGTGACGCTGACCGCCACGTGCGGCGTCTGAAAGCGCGGATGCACGCTTGCCACTTTCCGAAACAGCAGTCCGTCATCGGCCATCGCGAACAGCGCTCGCGGTGTCGTCATCACCGATGCATTGAGCGCACCGAACGTCGACAACATCACCGTCACCGAAACCAGCGTCACACCCACCGGGCCCACGAGACGCAGCGCCACATCGGCGGCGACCAGCTTCGACGTGCTGATCTCGCCGACGGACAAGACGCTGAGATACGCGAGATTGGCGAGCACGTACAGCACGACGACACTGCCCGTGCCGAGGATGAAGCCAAGCGGGAGGTTCCGGTTCGGATTCTCCACCTCACCCGAGAGATACGCGAGCTCACCCCATCCATCGTACGCCCAGAGAATGGCGACGAGTGCCACGCCGAGCGGCGCCGCGCTGAAGCTTCCCGAGGGTGCGAGTGGTGTGAAGTGGCCTCCGGTGCGCGGCAGCCCGATGAGGAATGCCCCAACGATGATCAGGGCCAGCCCCGCGAACTTGGCGAGTGTCAGCACGTTGACCACGAGGGAGCTCCACTTGATACCGATGTAGTTGATGGCGCCGACGACACCGATGGCGACAGCGGCGATGTAGTGGACGTAGGCGTCGTTAGGTGCGATCTGCGGGTCCAGTCCGATGACGCGAAGCAGGTATTCGGCGAACGCGGTCGCGATGCCGGCCGCTCCCGCCGCGCCAATCATCGAGAGGTTAGCCCAGCCGAAAAGAAAGGCCGGTAGCCGCCCGAACGCGTTTCGGATATAGACGTACGGACCGCCGGCCTCGGGATACGCCGATGACGCTTCAGAGAGCGACAGCGCGCCGCATAGCGCGACCAGACCCCCGATCACCCACACGCCCAACATTGGTACGACGCCGGGCAGCTTCGTCGCCACCATCGCCGGTGTCCGGAAGATCCCCGATCCGATGGTGAGACCGACGATCACGGCGACCGAGCTCCAGAGACCGAGTCGCCGCGGGAGCGTCATACCCGAATCATCGTTCGGAGCGTGCTGCGCAATGTCTGTCATGAAGCACCCCAACTCCGGGATCGTGGCTCGCGAGTCATTGTGAAAACTACGAACGCGTCCAAATTCGACGCATGCGCATCGCGAGGTTTATCGTCGGCACACCGCGTGAGCTGCGCGACGGGCTCGGATGGCTGCTGAGGCTTTTGGTCGCTGTGCTGTTCGTCCTCTTCAGCCTCGGCAAGTTCAACGCGGATCCACACGGCGAGTGGTTTCGCATCTTCGCGCGCATCGGCTTCGGTCAATGGTTCCGCGTCGCCACCGGCATCATCGAGCTCGTTGGCGGACTGCTCTTCCTTCTCCCTGGCACCGCGCGCTTGGCCGCGATTCCGCTCGGCGCGACCATGGTCGGCGCGATGATCGCCGACATTGCCGTGATGCGCAATCCGATCTTCATCTTCATCCCGGCAGCATTGCTCGCCCTCGTGCTCATCGCAGCCTTTCGCGATCCGAGCCTCGGCGACACGATCCCGAATTTGCAGCGCCGGCGGGCGAAGCTGGATCGCCGCTGACGGGCGGAATCGGCCTCTTGACCCCAACAGTCGTTGATTGTATTTAACCTATCAGTTAGGTAACTTTTGGGTTAGATATGCCGACCGATTCACTGTCACTTGCCTTCGCCGCACTCGCTGACCCCACGCGGCGCGCCATCGTCGCGCGCTTGGCCACGGGCGAATGCACTGTCGGCGAGCTCGCCAAGCCATTCCCCATGAGCGGACCGGCAATCACGAAACACCTTCGAGTTCTCGAGCGCGCCGGCCTCATCTCCCGGGGACGCGACGCTCAGTCGCGCCCCTGTCGCCTCCGCGCCGCGCCGATCAAGAAGGTCGCCCAGTGGGCGGAGAACTACCGGCAGTTCTGGGACGCGAGCTACGAGCGTCTCGACGAGTACCTTCACCAGCTGATGACCGAGGACCGCGATGATGACGACGCCGATTAATGCCCCCAGCGCTGCCCGCCACGAAACGACTTACTCGACGCCCAGCGATCGCGAGCTCGTGATCACGCGTACCTTCGATGCGCCCCGGTCACTCGTCTGGGCGGTATTCACCGATCCAAAGCATCTCCCTCACTGGCAAACCGGTCCGGAAGGATTCACGATGCCTGTCTGCGAGATCGACCTTCGTCCCGGCGGCGCCTGGCGCTACGTCTGGCGAAACGCGCGCGGCGGCGAGTATGGGGCCACCGGCACCTATCGCGAGGTCGATCCGCCCAAGCGCCTCGTCACCGTGACGACGAATTTTAACGGTGAAGAGCAGACCAGCACGACGACGTTCACCGAGGAAGATGGACGCACGACGGTGATCAACTCGATGCTATTCGTCAGCACGACCTCGCGCGATCAGGCGATGCCATACGCAAAGGGCGGCACCGAAAGCAGCTACAAGCGCCTCGACGGCTACCTCGGCTCCATCGCCTGACCTCACACCAAGGACTTGCCATGTCACCCGCAAAGAGCGGCGCCAAGGCGCCAACGACTCAGTCTCCGTCGCAGCTGATCGATGGCCGGATCAAGGAGCTCGACGATTGGCGAGGTCGAACACTCTCCAGAATACGGGTTCTGATCAAGGAAGCCGATCCCGAAGTGGTGGAGGAGTGGAAGTGGCGCGGCGTGCCGGTCTGGTCGCACGACGGAATCATCTGCACCGGCGAGACTTACAAGAACGTCGTGAAGATGACCTTCGCCAAGGGCGCGTCGCTCGACGATCCCTCCGGACTCTTCAACTCGAGCCTCGACGGCAGCGTCAGGCGAGCGATCGATATCCACGACGGTGACAAGATCGACGAGAAGGCGTTGAAGACACTCGTGCGTGCCGCCGTCGACCTGAACACATCGAAGAGCCGCCGTTAGCCCCGCCGGCCACTGGCGGCAGTCGAGCAGGCCAATCATCTTGTTCGGCATGCCCGAACAAGGCCCGAAGGGTTGGCGGCACGAACGACGCCGCGAGACGAAGAAACCGCCCGTCCTGGTCCGGTTCACCGCCGACAGCGGTGAAGTCTGGACGGTGTGGGATACGGCGTTTAGTAAATTCAAACACCGGCGGAAGCCCCACTGCGATCCGGAGGCTCGGGCGCGCGTCTTCGTCAATGCGGCGGGTGTGAAACGCAGCTACGCGTTCAAGCGAAACGAATCTCGCGCCCTCGATGCGGCACAGTTGGAGCGTCAGCTCCGGACCGCTGAATTCGTCGGCAACAGCTCCGACCTGCTGAGTGAGTCATCTGAGCGAAGGGCTTCGGAGCGCCGCTAAATGCCACTCGACGGCCATGTCTTCGCGGCGACCGATGGACTGAAGGGACTCGACGTCAACCGGCCGATCGCGCGCGACGAGGCCACGGCCCTCCTCGCCCATGGCTATGACTTCGCCGTCCGCTACGTCCGCCGCACGCAAAAGCACTCCTACGACCTGACGGCAAAGGAGGCGCGCGTCATCCTCGCGTCCGGCCTCGGGCTCATGGTCGTGCAGCACGTCGCACCGGAAGGCTGGAAACCGAGCGCTAGGCTCGGCTCGACATACGGCAACACAGCCGCCGCGGAGGCGAGTCTCATCGGCGTACCGCCGGGAATCACGGTCTGGTGCGACCTCGAGGGCGTGTCCGGAGACGCGTCCCGAAAGGCAGTGATCGACTTCTGCAACCGTTGGCACTCCAAGGTCGCGGCGGCGGGTTACGTCCCCGGCCTGTACGTCGGATTCGGTGCCGGACTCGACGCCGACCAGCTCTACTGGTCGTTGCGGTTCACCCACTATTGGGGCGCATACAACGTCGCCGCCGTCGACGGCCCGAAGGCCCGCGGCTTTCAAATGAAGCAGCGCGTCGCTACCGCAGCCGATCAGGTCGTTGGTTTCGACGCGGAGTTCCAGGTCGACGACGTTCACGCCGACGCGCTCGGCGGTCTCCCGACGATGCTAGTACCGGACGCCTGGCTGTGACTCGATGTTGAGCAAGCGCTCAACAGTGAGCTTGAGCAGCGCGAATGAGCACTCCGGAAAAGCGAGCAGGAATCGGTGAAAGCGCGCGTAATCGAGCGCCAGGGCGCGGCCGGGACGCACCGCGAGGACCGTAGAGTCGCGCGTCCCGCTCCCGAAGAGACCGTACTCCCCGACGACGCTACCCCGCGACAGCGACTGCGTCTGCCCGTCGGGGGTCCGCATCTCGAGCTCCCCGCCGATGATCGCGTAGACCTGTGCAGCCGGGTCGCCTGCACGGAACAGCACGTCGCCCGTCTCGAAGGGGATCGCCTCGAACATCGTCGCGAGAATCGTCAGCTCGCGCGACGGAACCGCCGAGAACACGTCGCTGTTCGCGAGCACCGCGATCCGCTCGCGAAGCTCCGCAGGGGAAACGGTGCTGCTCAGCAAGTTGAAGAGTCGCGTCGCACGCATCATCGCGTCGCGCCAGCGACGGTTCTCCGTGAAGACACGAGTCGGCAGGACTGTCGGGTCACGCGTTAGGCGGGCGGCCTCGCGCAAGCCGGACGCGTAGGCCCCATGTGCGCCTCCCCAGTGATGACGATACGTTGCCTCGCCAGCGAAGAAGAGCCTCCCCCCAACCGGCTCGGCGAGCGTCTCGATGTCGGCGGGGGTCGAGCCGACCGCCACGTACGAGTACGAACCACGCGAGTAGGGATCTTGTCCCCAACGCGTGCGCTCGATCCGCGTTGGCCGGCGAGCCGAGTCTCCGAACACGTCGCGCAGCACGTCGGCTGACCATCGCTCGATGCGCGCGTCATCCCAGCGCTCGATCTCTCGCGACAACGCGCCACCGGTCATCAATACCAGAGCCGGCATCTGCTGCGTCTTCCAGAGATTGATCACGAGCGTTGGCGAGCTTGCAACGGGTCGGCACTGATAGCCGAACGCATACTGGTCTCGGGGCCAGAACGGCTGCTCGAAGTGGAGCACCACCTTTGCCAGGTTGCCCATGCCTAGCCGCGCGATCGCGCGCTGCTTGGCAGTTGGCAGCGGCGGTGCGAACTCGACCGCTCCTGCTTTCAGCATGCCTAACGGCAACGTGCAGATCACCGCGTCGGCCTCGAAGCGGTCCCGGTCCGTGACCACCACCGCCGGCGCGCCGGCTGGGCCGCCGTACTCGATGGCGCGAACGACGTGGCCGAGCCGTATGTCCAGTCCTCGTGCCAGCGCGTCGACGAGCGCGCCGAAGCCATGAACGACGACGCTGTCACCATACCCATACACTTCGTAGCCGTCGTCCCACCAGCGAAAGGAGAGCGTACCCTCGTCCGCGGCGCAGTCGTCGCGCGCGGAGAGGGCGACGTGCCAGGCGACCGCCTGCCGCTCGTCATCGGTGAGCTGACGCTCGGCGAGCACTCGACTCAATGCTTCCTCGACGGACATGTCCTCGTCGCCGTCTGACTTCCTCCTCAGCGCGTCGAGCTCGTCGCGCACGACGTCAGCGGTGAGGATGTTCCGCAGCTTCTCGTCAGGTGACAGGGCGCGTCCGTCGGGACCGTAGACGACGATGTGGTCCCAGCCGCCGGAGTAGGAGCTGTCGCCGCCAACGAATAGCGTCGGCACGGCGAGCTGGCGCGCGAGGTTGGTGAGCGGATTTCCCTCGGTTCCGTGAATCCAATGCGCACCGAGGTCGACGCCGTCGCGGGTCTCGACGCGGCCGCCAATGCGATCGCGTGCCTCGAGGATAGTCACATCGAGGCCCCGTTCGGCCAAAGCGCGCGCCGCCGCCAGCCCGGCGATGCCGGCGCCGACGACGAGGACGCGGTTTATCCCGTCGGGTATTCCGTTGCCGCTGACGAGCAGCGCGACCGACTGCCGCATCGTGTGCTTCGCTACGTGAGCCTGTTCATTTCGGCGCGGCGCGCGAGATAGCGCCGCAGCTCGTACGCGCAGATGACCGGCACGTAGAATGTGACGTCGGCCGCAAACTTACCGACGACGATACCGACGCCGCGCCCGAAGAAATGAACGGCCACGGCCATGGCCAGAGGACGCAGGAGGGTGCTGTCCAACGCTTCAGCGGCGCCAAACTCGAACAGGAGGTTGCGCGCCGTACGCCCGGCGCCAGCCAATCCATAAACACGACCGAGGGCGCTTGCTGCCTCTCGATCGTGCACCACCTCTCGACCGATGATGATGCCGTAGTAGCCGATATTCTCACCGATCGCCCCGCCATAAGCCGCGGCGATCTCGCTACCGGTCAACGCCCGCGCAGCGAATGAGCCGAGGACCGCCGTGCACAACCCGGCGACCTCGGCGACACCGTAGCGCTTGAGCCACTCCGCTCCTTTCGCTCGCCATGACATAGGGGCCCCAACACTCACCCAGTGACGGCTGGAGTCAAGCCAGCCAGGCATGGATTCGTTAGGTGCGCGAGACTAGCTGAGCGACTCACCTATTTGCTCCAAGAGCCCCGCGACCTCGGAGCACCCGCCCGGGCTTGGCTCCCGTCGGCCTTCCGTTGGCGACGACCGGCACCCCATTCACGACGACCCACGCCACCCCGGTCGAGAGCTGATGAGGATTCTCGTACGTCGCCCGCTCGCCGATAGTCGCCGGGTCGAAGACCACGATGTCGGCGTAGAAGCTCTCGCGCAGGATCCCACGCTGCTCGAGCGAGAGGCGGGTCGCCACCGCGGACGTCGCCTTCCGTACGGCATCTTCGAGTGGGATGACATGCTCGTCCCGGACATACTGCCCCATGATCTTCGGGAAATTGCCGTAGGCGCGCGGATGCGTGAGGGTACCCTTGGCGCTGTCCGGATCGGTGCCGCCGGCGTCGGTACCGAACTTTATCCACGGCTGCTGCAGTTGCAGCCGCACGTTGTCCTCACTCATCAGGAAGTACACCGTACCGATCCGCTGTCGCTCCGCGATTAGCAAATCCATAACGGCGTCTGGCCAGTCCTTGCCCATCGACTTGGCGACTTCGGACAATCGCTTGCCCATGTACTGCGCGTCCTGCGGCTGACGCAGCCCGAGAAGAAGCACATTTTCTGGCGTGGCAAGGAAGCAGAGGTTCTCCCAGGCCGTCTGATCGCTCAACATCTCGGCGCGGATCCGCGCGCGCGTCTCGGGATTCTGCAGATTCTCGATGAGCTTTCCGTTTTCTGACGCCCACGGCGGTGTGCACGCCGAGAGACCGGTCCCGCCAGCCGTGTACGCGTACATGTCCGCCTGCACGTCCAGACCGGCGCGTCGCGCCGAGTCGATCTTGGCAATCGCTTGCGCGGCCTTGGGCCAGTTGCGCTTACCCGCCGCCTTCAGGTGATAGATCTCGACCGGCACGCCGCCTTCGCGACCGATGCGAATTGCCTCGTCGATCCCCTCCAAAAGCTGGTCGCCCTCGGACCGCATGTGCGTGATGTACACGCCGCCGTACGGCGACATTGCCTTCGCCATCTCGATCAGCTCACCGGTGGTGGCGTAGTTCCCCGGCGGATAGATGAGCGCGGACCCGATGCCGAAGGCGCCATCCTCCATCGCCCGACGCGTCACGACACGCATGGTATCGAGCTCGGCCGGCGTTGGCGTGCCTTGCGCTTCGCCTTTGGCGTAGACCCGAATCGTCGCCGCGCCTACGAACGACCCCACGTTAGGCGACGATCCGTGTCGCGCCATCGCGTCGAGCCACGCCCCGAAACCGCGAGCGCCGGTGAAGCTCGTGTCGGGACCGCGGCTGCCTAACGCGAAGCCACCGCTCGCCCGCGTTGCCGCATTGAGCGGTGCCGGCGTTCCCCCCTCGCCCATGATTTCGGTCGTGATCCCCTGGGTGATCTTGCTGACCGATCGGCCGTCGCCATTTCCGATGAAGTCGCCGTACGAGCCACTCTGGATATCGATGAACCCCGGGGCAACCACGAGTCCGCGTGCGTCGACACGTTGCTTTGCCGCGGCTGCACGCAGGTTGCCGGGCGGGGCGATCCGGGCGATCCGATCCCCGATGACGCCGACGTCGCCATAGAACCACGCTGCGCCCGTACCGTCGATGATCCGACCGTTCTCGATGACGAGATCATACGAGCCGGGTTGAACGGCGCCGGGAGCGGCGCTCTGCGCGTTACGCGAAGCACACGCCGCGAGAACGGAGAATAGAGGAACGAGCGAGAAAAGGGAGAGCGAGCGAGACATAGGGTCAGTGTTGGATATGAAAAGGTGAGTGCACCAACAAAATCAGATCTGCGAGTGAGGAGTCGGCTGAAGGATGATGTCCGAGATCGCCGAAACATTATCCCGATATTGTGGATCTGTCGAAAGCGTCTTCCACTCCGGGTCCTTCGAGAACGCGCTCCACGCCTTATCCCGAGTGGCCATGTCCGCGAAGGTCAGCATATAGCTCAAGCTCGGCATTCGAGCGCCGATCACCGTCTCACCGAAGAAGACAGGCGTAAGTCCGGCCCGACGAAAGATCGGTACCTCGCCTGCGTTGAACATCTTTAGTTTGTTGAGCGCGGCGCGATCGCTGTGACTTTCGTAGGTTCTCATCTCGTAGATCCATGGCGTGGCGCTACCAGCGACAGCCGAGGGCTCGAGCGTCGCCATGGCATCGAAAGCTCGAAGCAAGCTGCTCTCGACGCGGACGAACGCCGGGTCGGCGAGAGGGGCGTCGATGATCGCGGCCCCGGCGCGCGCATATTCACTGTCATTCGCGAGTCGATCGCGCAGTGAGACTACGGTTTCGATGGAATCGTGCGCGAGGACGAGGAGCAGCGAGGGCGCGTTCTCACCGTAGACGATGGTGAACGCACCGACTCTGCCGACGCCAGCGCGATTCATCGCCGGGATCGCGACCTCGCCCACGAAGGTGATGAACGCACGCTGCTTGGCCCCCGGGAGCAGATGGTAGCGCCGCAACTCGATGTATTGGCGGCTTGCCAACTGTCCCCGCCGATCGAGCTTGCCCGCTGGCAACACGGCGGCAGCAGCGGTCGCCGCGAGAAATTCACGTCGGTCCACGAGCACCTCGTCGAGAGTCGTCCAAGGAAGATGGCCAATCAAATCACGAGTCGATCCGAAGACCAAGCCGCACCGTGCGTGGCGAGACGCGAAGCCGGGGCGCGCCAAACACCGACGTCGGATCCGTCGGCTCCTGATCGCCGATGTTCGTGTTGATGGATAGAAGCGCATTCGACCCAAAGAGGTTGAACGCGTCGCATGTCACGATCACCGATGGGCGAGCGCGCCACTCGAGATGCGCGTCGACGACGTCGCGGCTCGCGTATTGGCGGGAGCCGCGTGGCTCGACGAGAATCGTCTGTCCGAGAACACTGCGAAGCGCCGCATCGGGGACCGCTTCCCCACCCGGCACGCCGTTGTCTCGCGTATATCGATATCGACCGAGAAGCTCGAAGCTGGGGGTGAACCGCTCGCCTAACGTGTGCGTGTACAGGAATCCACCGCGTAGCGACAGTGGCAACTGGGCGGTCATCCAGATCTTCCCTTCGAGCTCGAGCGCATCGGGGAGCGCGCCGTCGAAGTTGATTCCCTCGTTTGGACGCACGAAGGGCCCCGCGCTGAACGACGTGCCGCTCGCCCCGTACCCCGTGACGCCAGGCACATTGCCCCGGAGCCGCGCGCTCGTCAAAGAAGCTTCGCCGCGCCACGATGGCTGAAGGGTACGGAGCATGACGGTGACCTGCTCGTAGCGTCGTTTCGCCTGTGGCAGCGTCGTCAGAACCAGGTCGGGATTCCACGTGAGCTGATTGATGTACGCCGCCGGATATCCCAACAGCGAATCCGGAGGTGATTTGGCGTTTGCTAACGCCGCCTCCCAGGCAGCTTTGAGATCCTTGTTCGAGACGTACAACGTAGGTAGAACGAGGCGCTGGCCATTCGCATCCAGCACCACGCCGCTGACGAGGCGATGATCGACAGCGATGTCATGCAGCGCGGTGTAATTCGAGGCAAGGTTTCGATCGACGAGGCCGACGATATCACCGTTCCGGCGGTTGGCATAGGTGATCTCGACCTTCCACGTTGAGCCAATGGTCTTCTCGAGGCCGATTACCGCTTGATCGACGTACGGCTGACGATAGTGCTCGACGCGCCCCGACTCGTCGAGAATGAGCTCATCGTAATATGTCCCGAAGCTGGAACCGGGCGCGTCGCGGTCTGTCGTTGTGTAAGTCTGCCGGGTATCGCTGAGAGTCGGACCGGCATAGTAGAAGCGCTGATTCGTATAAGCATCGACGCCCGCCGCGCGGTCGAAAAAGAGGGCGAACATTCCCTGGTGATATCGGCCCCAGTGTGCTTTCACTGCGAGCGTGTTGCGGCCGGTCACGTCCCAGGAGACGCCGATGCGCGGATCCCAGCCCTCGGCGTGAACGGCCTCGAAGCGACGACACTCGACTCCGATCTCCCCCGTGCGCCGTGGATGCGCATAGCCCGCCCAACGACCCAAGCGAATTCCCGGTGAGAGTGTCAATCGCGAGCCGATAGTTGCGTACTCTTGAAAAAAGGCCGCGTCGCTCGCGTCGTCCGTGTCGAGATGCGTTTCACCGCCCCAATCGCTGGCGACCGTTTGCCAGGTGGCGGCGTCGTTCGGATCGAACCCCGTCACGCCGGTCGTGTAGGGTCTCCACGTGAGGCCGCCGTTCCGGGTACGTTCCGTCGCCCAATGGCCGCGTGCGACATCGCCACCGACCAGCATCCGATGGTCGACCCCGAGGAAACGCCGCTGCGTCGTCCACTCGGCGCGCCCGCTGATCGTCGACGGCTCAGCGACCTCGTCGAATGCGGCATTCTGATACGCCGGCATCCGTCCGAGCTGGAAAAGCTGCACGCCGGGGACTGAGCCCCCCGCATAGCCGAGGCGAGTCTCGCGCGACGTGAACCCCCCGACACGAACGCGAAGCTGGTTGCTCGCACTCGGCATCGCCTGCCATGACAGCTCGTAAAATGTGCTCGGTTGTTTCACGGCGAGGGTCGCCGTGGGGTCGTCGACTCCATTGATGCCGGCGTGGCGCGTCGTGAACGACGAGTACGCACCAAGGAAATCCACTCGCTGCCCGATTGATGGAAGCCACGTGAGCTTGGCGAGGGCGCGTCCATCGCGATGCTCCTCGCGCACCGGTTGAAAGTCCGCCGGCGCGGCTGTGGTCAGGTTCGGCGAGCGGAAATCACGGCTGACGAACTGTCCCGCCGCAAAATAGAACAGCCGGTCGCGCGCGATCGGTCCGAGCGCCTCGCCACCCACCTCGCGGCGCCCCGCTTGCTCGACGCCTTCTTCGTTGGCGTTGAAGTTGGTTGCCGTTAGGCGCGACGACTCGTAGTTCGTCCGGAACGCCACGCGCCGGTCGTTGCCACCGGTTCGCGTAATGGCGTTGATGATGCCGCCCTGAAAGTCTCCCTCCTCTGCGCCCGCGCCCAGCCCCCGCACCTGCACCGACTCGATCCAGTCGGTGCTCAGCGCGAGGAGATCGCCGCCGATTCCGGGATGATTGATGGAGACGCCGTCCATCTGGTAGTCGTTCGACACTCCAGGAGCGCCGCCCCAGAGCTGATTCGTGCGGGCCCCGGGCACGAGCGCGATGAGGCTCGAGGCCTCGCGCGGCATCGGAAGCAGCTGCGTGAAGCCACGGTCGAGGTGCACCGGAATCTCGGGCGTCATCACGTCGATGGTGATCGGCGACGCCACCACTTGCATCGTCGAGAGCTGGCGAGCTGACGCCGTTAGGCGCACCTGAATTTCTACCGTCTGTCCCGCGGCCAACCGGACCCCACTCAGCTCGGCGCTTCGGTAGCCGAGGTGCCGAGCCATGACGGTGTAGATCCCGGCGCTGAGCGCATCGAAGCGGAACGAGCCGTCGGGCCGGGTGAGCGCATCCCGCGCCCCGCTGCCATCACTCCGCACGATCCGCACGGTTGCGTCCCCGATCGCGCCCGAGTCGCGTGCGAGTACCCTCCCAAGAATGGCACTCGATTGCGCGAATGCCGCCGCGGGACAGAGGAGGGCGAGCAGGAGGAGTCTCACGCCGCAACGCTAACCCTCGGCGGCGCGGTTGTCATCCCGCACCTCGTGTCATCCTGAGCGCAGGAATCTGCTGCGGGTTCGGCGCGCCGGAGCCGGGGGACGCGTCCCCTCGGCTTCCGCTCGACACCCAACAGCGAGATTCTTGACTGTCTTCATCAGGGATCGTTTTCATGAGATCTGGCCACGTAGTGGCGATGGCAGTCGCCCTTTTCGCCCTTGCGGGGTGTCACGTTCGCGTCGCTCCCGAAGCAACCGCATCGACGGCCGGAGCGTCGCTGGCGCAGGTGTACTATTGGCGTGCGAAGCCTGGGATGCTTGCGGCATACGATGCCTACATCCGCAATGTCGCGCAGCCGATCGACGAGGACGCGCGCCAGCATGGCGCGTTCATCAGCGTGACGACGTATCAGTCGCGCGACACGCTGTCGCCATGGACGCACATGCGCGTGTTTCTGCTGCGTGACACCGTCCAGCTCGCATCACTCGGCGCCGCGCTGAACGCCGCCGGCGCACGCGTCGAGCCGGACTCCGTCAAGCGACGAACGCGCGCCGACTACGCGGCAACGCTGCGTGACGCGGTCGGTAGCGCGGTGTTCGACATCATTCATTAGCACTCTACCTCGCGGAGTAGTTGCATCTCGAGCGGGTGACCCACGCTGCCGCCTAACGTCTCCCGCACACATTTGAAGCGCGAGCGTGCTCTCGTACGCTGACAAACTGTGACGTGAGTCACGAGCGGGCACAGGTGCAAGCTTCTTGCGTCCCCGGCCTCACGACACCGTCTTCCGGAGACTCAAATGATGCAGCGTGCGAGATTTAGAACTTCAATAATCGCCGGCGGAGCGCTGGTGCTGGTCGCGGGGTGCGCGACACGCGGTGCGCTTCAAAAAGCGATGACCGAACAGCGAACAGCGCTCGCCACCGAACGCACCGAGCGCGTCGCGACGGACAGCTCGATTCAGCAGGACGTCGCCGCCGTGCGAAACGATCAACAGTCGCTGCGCAGCGAGCTGCAGGCGCTGCGGAACGATCTGCAGAATCTGCGAAGCGAGTTCGGCGCAAAGATCGCCATGGTCGAGCAAGGGATGCAGTTCGCCATGCCCGTGAACTTCGATTTCGATCAGGCGTTCGTTCGCGATCGCGATCGCGCGGCGCTCGGGCGCTTCGCTCAAGTCGTCGGCCGCTACTATCAGGGTTCCCTCATCACCGTCGAGGGATTCGCCGACCCGGCCGGGACGACGCAGTACAACCTCGAGCTCTCGCGCCGGCGGGCCGAGGCGGTGAAGAGCTACATCGTAACGCAGGGGATCCCCGCGCAGATGGTAAAGACGGTGGGCTACGGAAAGAGCCGCCAAGTCGTGCCCGGCGCCTCGCGAGACCAATCGGGTGCGGAATCCAATCGACGCGTCGTCTTCGTCGTCGAGTCGAAGGGTCAGCTGCCGGTGCCCGTAGCGCTTCTCGACGGTCGGGACAACCGCTGAATATCAAGGAGAGCGCGGTGACGGTCAGCCGCGCTCTCGCTTACATCGCTGCCCAGCCGTGATCCTTCGCCGGCACGGGATACACGCGCGTCTGGAAGACCGTCGTCAGCGCGCAACGCGAGAACTGCAGAGTGGGCGTTCCGGAGATCGAATTCGTAGTACCGTTGAAGTTCCCCGCCATGATGCCGCCGACGATGTGCATTCCCGTTCCCGACGTCGTCAGCGAGCCGCGAATGATCACCGGACCATACCACGTGAACTGCCCGGTGATAGTGAGATTTCCCTCAACGAGAAGAATCCCCTGCCCGCTTCCGTTCGACAGGCTGAGATCTCCGGCCGCATAGATGATCGGGAAATAGCTCTCGCACAGACCAGGCGGCGAAGCGCGGTTGGGGTCGCCCCAATTCGACGGCCTCGACGTATCGCACAAGCCGTTGGATGTCTGGGGTTGAGGCTTACCATACGCAGTGTTCATGACCGTGCCCGCGGCGAGGGTGATGTTCTTCATCGCGACGAGCTGCGACCAATTCAGCGAGTTCCAGTTCGAGAATTTCGACGTGTCGGTCAGCGTGTTGTCGTAGAGCACCTTGGGATTACCGGTCACGCACGCAAAGCTGCTGCAGTTGCTACCGCTCGACGTCATCGTCCCCGACGGAGGCGCGGCGACCCCCGCTGCTTGCGGTCCCGTCGGCGGGCAATTCCAGCCTGGTGGCGTAATATCAGTACCGTCGATGGTGCCACTACCAGCGATGTTGCTGGCGCCATGATTGTTCAGGGCGGCTTCCATTCGGATGTCGGGCATATTCAACCGGAATATCTGGTTGACCCGCCGACGCGACTCTAGCTCGATGCCCGAGCCTGAGCGACCCACTGAGACCACCCAGAAAGTATACGTATTGAGCTTCGTCACCCACACGCTGTCGACGTCACCATTGACGTTGTAAACCTTTGTCAGAGTGTCACCGGCGAGCAGGCGCGTGTTGTTGCCAAGATCCCATTCGGCAACGACGCGATTGAGTCCGTACTCGGCCACGGCCAGGGCACGTTCTTGCACCAGCTGATTCCGGCTCAGGCGGTAGTCCTGCGTCGATGCGTAGAACACGCCGGCGACGATCGCGCCAATGACGACGATTCCAAACATCGCCAGCGCGAGCGCGAAGCCGCGGCGACTCCTCGGGGTTGGTTCGTTAGGCGCGAGCGTTCTCAACATGCGGCCTCCGATCTTCAGTTACGATTGCGCAGACCGACATGGACAACGAGCGAATCGACGAACGTGCCGTTTGGCGCGTTGGCGCTGTTCACCGCCGCGTCCGTCTGTCCGCGCAAGGCGATGCGGATACGAGCGACGCGCGAGCCCGCGGCAAACACCGATGGGTTGACGGCCGTGCCGGTCGAATCGAAGTACTGCAGGTTCAATCCATTGGTGGCGAGACCTGGAGTGCCATTGGTATAAGCGCTCAACGGCCCGGCGATCGCGCGCATCGTGGTGCACGGAGTGGTGCCCCGTCCGCTCAAGTATGCACAGTCGGAGTAGCCGAGATACCACTGGTTGTCAGTTGGTTCCTGGTAGAGTCCGTACTTCACCCGCCGGAAGAAGCGCACGGGATTTCCGACATAATTGGCCGTCCGAAACGGGGTCGTCGCGGCCACGGTGATCTGATAGCTCGGTTGGCTTGCATCTGTTGATTCAACGAACCCGCCCGCTGCGTTGCGCACTGGGCAGGCGCTCGCTCCCGTCACCGCCGTGATGCCCGTGATCTGATATGATCGCCACGCATCGTCAGACGTGCTCACGAGCATGCTGTCGTCATAGACGAGGAGCGAGTCACCCACCTGTGGTTGATTGATCCAGCTTGTGAGCGAGTTGTTCTTCGCGACTTGCAGAGGCGGTACGACGATCGTCGTCGCTGAGGGCTTTGCACAGATGAACGAGCTCCCCATTACCGAGCGAAAATCGATCTGCTCGCTCGTGATCGAATAAAAGTCTCCGCCGCGGCGGGACACCGCGCGCAGGTCCGATGGCAACAGTGCTGCCGCCTGCCTCAGCTGGTTGCGCGTATTCGTAATCGCGCTCGCGCCGCGGAAGAAACGCTGCTGGCCGGCTATCGACGCCACGAGCGTTACGCCAACGAGGGCGCCGAGGACCATCGCCACCATCAGCTCGACGAGTGTGAAGCCAGAGCGAGATGCCGACATACGCTTCGATATCATGTGTTCGCGGGGCACGGTACGATCGTGCGATATACTTGAAAGCGCTGCCCGTAATGCGTCGTGTACGTCACCGTGTCGGTGACGATGACGGCTCGCGCGGTATCCTTCTTCACCCACGTTTCCGCGACCGTTCGCGTCGTGGCCGAGCCGGAGGCGATCGTCTGGCAGTTGACGCTTCGCAGCTGTTCGAAACGCGCCTGCGCCGCGAATGCCGCGAGCGACTGCTGCTGTGCACTGCCCATCTGGCGCTGTACCATCGTCGCCGTGCCCATCATCGCGAGCACGCCAATCGAGAGAACGAGCATTGCGATCATCACCTCGACAACGGTGAAGCCGGTACGCGTTCGTGTTGAGAGGGCCTCGCTCTGGCGCATTTTACTCAAGACGCGTTTGCGTCAGAACGCGCAACCGGAGGTTTGCTGCGCCACGATACCTAACGAGGTGACGCACACGGAATCTTTGACCGAGCCGCGTACGAGGACGTACTTTGCGGTCGTGCTTCCGGTCAAAAAGCCCCGGGGATCGAACGTGATCGTACTCGGCGACGATCCTGAGAAGGTGATGCCGAAGCTTCTATTGAAATCCGTCGCGCGGAGATAGGTCGTCTGGGTGCCATTGACGCCCACCGTCGCTGTCACGCTCGTGCCGGAGAGCTGTACTTGCGATTGTGCATTACGGCGGATGGCCGACGCCCGCGCGACCGTTAGGTAGGAGGCAAGTTGTGTCTTCGCCGAGCGAAGCTTTGCGGAATCGACCGCTGGCTGGAATTTGGGAGCAACCATCGCCGTGCAGACCGCGGCAATCGTCAGCACGAGCACCAGCTCCATCACCGTAAAGCCGCCGCGATTGCGATTTTGCGGAATCCAAAGCATGTCGATACCTCGGGTTTCGCACGACGCGACGTCGCCGCCGTGACAGAGTTCACCCACCATAAGGCAAAGACAGGGCCCTCATCGTGAACAAAGATTCCACACCGTTCAATGATTGAACATTGACAATATGCTAATTGGTGTGTTGGCTCCAATTTGCCTAGGCGGAGTCCGCGTGATTCGGTATTTTCGACACACTCTCGAGGAAAGAGTCAGTTTGAAAGCGTTTGTTGCTGTGGCGGAGACCGCGGTGCGAATGCGCTATTCCGCACAACGCTGGGGGAAGAGGCCCGATTTTTCGTGACGTGGGCTACGTGGGCTTGCGTTTTCAATGCCTTTCTTGCGATTCGCAACAGCCGGCCCCTCGCCCCTTGATTCTCGAGATGCACCGCGCAACGATGCAGTGTCTCTCACCCGTCGCTTCGAGGACCATCGATGCCACGCCTCGTCCGCAGTACGCTCTTCGTCATAGCGATCTCCGCGGCCTCGCTCGCCAGCACTAGCTCTCCCGCGGCTGCGCAGAGCGCGTCCGCCGCCGGCTTCACCATCGAGCAGGTCACCAGCTATCCCTTCCCCGCCGAACTGACGGTGGCGCCTACCGGCTCGCGCCTCGCCTGGGTCTTCAATGAGCGCGGTGTGCGAAACGTCTACGCGGCCGACGGCCCGGACTTCCAGCCGCGCAAGCTCACCGACTACACGAGCGACGACGGCCAGGAGTTGACGAATCTTTCAATTTCCGCGGACGGCAAGTGGCTCGTCTACGTACGCGGTGGCGATCACGACGCCAACTGGCCTGCCGAAGGCGGGCTTGCTCCCGATCCGACGTCGAGCCCCGTGCAACCACACGTCGAGATCTGGGTGGTGCCGTTTGCCGGCGGCACGGCGAAGCTGCTTACCCAGGGCGACGCACCGATCATCTCGCCGAAGAGCGACCGCATCGCGTACGAGAACAACAATCAGATCTTCGTCGTGCCCGTCGATGGGAGCGCGGCCGGCAAGCGCCTTTTCTTCTCGCGCGGGACGAGCCACTCACCGGAGTGGTCGCCCGATGGCAGTCATCTCGCGTTCGTCTCCAACCGCGGCGACCACAGCTTCGTCGGCATTTTCAGCACCGAAGCGGAGCCGATCGTGTGGCTCGCGCCCTCCACGAGCCGTGACGTCATGCCCCGCTGGTCGCCTAACGGCGACCGCGTCGCGTTCGTTAGGCTGCGCGGCGCCGGTGGCATCCCTGATTCGCTCCTCGCGCTCCATCCGAATCCATGGCAGATCTGGAGTGCCGACGCGCGGACGGGTGAAGGCAGACCGGTGTGGAAGAGTCCGGAGACGCTCCACGGGTCCTACCCGACGAGCGCGGGCCAGGCGAATCTGCAATGGATGAGCGGCGGTCGCATCACCTTCCTCGCTGATCTCGACGGCTGGCCTCATCTCTACTCGATCTCCGAGAGCGGCGGTGCACCGCTTCTGCTCACGCCAGGCAAGTTCATGGTGGAGTATGTCGCGCCCAGTGCAGACCGCAGTTATCTCGTGTACAACGCGAACACCGGCGCGAGTCAGGAGGACATCGACCGTCGACACATTTTCCGAGTTCCTGTCGACCGCGCGCAACCTGTCGCGTTGACGCGAGGCGAGACCCTGGAATGGTCACCCTTCGTCAGCGGCGATGGATCCACGATCGCATTCCTCAGCGCCGATCCGAAGCGGCCGCCGCTCCCCGCGGTGATGCCGGTCGCTGGCGGCGCGCCGCGCTTGTTAGGCGCCGATCACATCCCGGCAGACTTCCCGACCAATGAGCTGGTGACGCCAAAGATGGTGGTCTTCCGCGCCGACGACGGCACGATGGTCCACGGCCAACTCTTCGAGCGTACGGGGGGCGCAGCCAGGAAACCCGCGGTCGTGTTCGTCCACGGCGGACCGCCGCGTCAAATGCTCCTCGGCTGGCACTACATGGACTATTACACGAACGGCTACGCCATGAACCAGTACCTCGCGAGCAAGGGGTACGTGGTCTTGGCGGTGAATTATCGCCTCGGTATCGGCTATGGCCACGATTTTCACCACCCGGCGCACGCTGGTGCGACTGGTGCATCGGAGTATCGGGACGTCAAAGCCGGTGGGCTGTATCTGCGCTCGCTGCCTAACGTGGACCCGAAGCGTATCGGGATCTGGGGCGGCTCGTATGGAGGATTTCTCACGGCGTTAGCGCTCGGCCGCAACTCCGACATCTTCGCCGCCGGCGTCGACCTTCACGGCGTCCACGACTTCACGACTCCGGAATCCGGCGCCGGCCGGGCCTTTGCCGCCGCGGCGCAGGGTGCGCATTTCAGTGCGCCGCCGGATGTCCAGCGCGCGCTCGACGTCGCGTGGCAGTCATCGCCAGTGTCCTCGGTCAAGTCGTGGAAGTCGCCGGTGCTCCTCATCCAGGGCGACGACGACCGCAACGTGCGGTTCCATCAGACCGTCGACCTCGCCCGTCGCCTCGCCGCGCAGGGCGTGCAATTCGAAGAGCTCGTGCTTCCCGACGAGATTCACGGGTTCCTCCGCCACGCCTCGTGGATCATCGCCGACAGTGCGACAGCACGCTTCTTCGATCGGACGTTGGGCAACGCGAAGACAACGACGGCGGCAGCACAGCGCTGAACCCGCCAGTCTCGGGCGGCACATCCGCTCATACGGTTCAGGGAACCAACCCTCGCTATGCGGCGTTCAGCGAGTACTCTCCCTTGAACCCTTATGAACCTTCGTACCCCTCCCTGTCTCCGGGTCGCGCGACCGAGCCGCGACCTGGCGGCGGCGCGTCATTTCTACGCCCGTGGCCTTGGGCTGCAGGTTCTCGTGGCGTTCGAAGACCACGAAGGATTCGACGGAGTAGTATTCGGCGGCCGCACATGGCCATACGAAATCGAATTCACTCGCCATCGGCGCGCCGTTGCGACGCCCGCACCGACTGAGGAGGACCTCCTCGTCTTCTATCTGTCCGATCGCGCAGAGTGGGAATCTGCCGTTAGGCGACTCCGCGCCATCGACGCCACCGAAGTCTCCTCGCCGAACCCCTATTGGGAGCGCGGTGGCATCACCTTCCGCGATGCCGACGGCTATCGAGTGGTCTTGTACAATGCTTCAGCGATCGACCGATGAGCAGCGAGCCGAGAATCGTCCACGACGAGGCCACAGTAATCCGGCCGTACCAGACTCCGGATGAAGCGGGCTGTCGCGCATGTGTGATCGAGCTCCAGGATGGCGAGCGAGCATTCGATCAGCGTCTCCGCACCGGCGAGTCCATGGCGGACGAATACCTCGCGCAGATGCACGTCAATTGCCGCGACTATGCCGGCGCTCTCTTCGTCGCGGAGCGGTGCGGAGAAATCGCCGGACTCGTAATGGTCCTCGCGCACGTACCATTCGAGGCGCTCGATGAGCCATCCGGCGATTATGCTCTCGTCGCGGAACTGGTCGTTCGCCAAGGGTTTCGGCGAGCGGGCATCGCTCGGGCACTGCTCGATACCGCCGAAGGCTACGCACGCGATGCCGGGGCGTCGGAATTGAGAATCATCGTCTTGAGCCAAAACACTCCGGCGCGCACTCTCTATCTACGCGAAGGATTCGTGCCCTACAAGGAAACCATGGCGAAGGCGTTGAATGACGCCTGACACGGAAGATCGAACGACGGTTTCGGGTTGGCGCGCTCTTGGTGCGGTCGAACCAACCTCGCTCGTGCGCAGCCGCGAGACTCTTCATCACGCTGCCCAATTACTCGCGCTTGTCGGGGACTCGTATTTGGATGCACAGCCGGACGATAGTCACACGAGCATGTCCTGGCTGGAGCCGATTGGTGCCCTCGCTACGCAAATTATCGGCGCGAATGCGCCTTTGCGATTCGCGCTCCGGGTACGGGAGCTCACGCTCGTTGTCGTCGATGAGACGTCCGGCGAGGAAAGCGCGGCGTTGCCATTGGACAATCAGACCCGCGGTGTCACGCTCGAGTGGATGCGGCGAGAGGCAAGTCGACACGGCTTGGACGGCGCCAGACTCCGATCTCGACTGCACTTCTCGATCGCTCACCACCCGACCGACGACGGCAGCCCGTTCGAATGTGCCACGGATGGAACGCTCGCCGAACTAGCCTCGTGGTACGCCAACGCGCATCTCATTCTGGAGAACAGTCGCCGACGGATCGACGGCGCCGGGCCCGTTCGTTGCTGGCCGCACCACTTCGACATCGCCACTCTCGTTAGGCTCCTACCCGTTGGTGAGCTGCAGACGATCGGTATTGGCCTCTCGCCCGGTGACGAGAGCTACACCGAGCCCTATTACTATGTCGCCCCGTATCCTACACCCAGCGCGCCCCCTCGGCCGCTCTCTGTCGGACGTTGGCACACCACCGGCTGGTGCGGTGCCGTGCTGGTTGGATCAGAGATCGTGAGACAGCCCGAGGCAGGCGCGCAGGCCGTACTCGTCAACCGCTTCATCGAGGAAGCGTTCGAGCGGCAGCTGCAGGCGTGACTTTCTCCCGAGCCAGCGACTCATTTACGATAGCGCGCGGCGAGATCCACCGGCGCCTTCGCGTCGGCGATGAGCGACGTCCAGCGTGTTGTGAGCATCCAGTCGTCGAAAAACTGCGTCAGGTTGCGTGTCGATGTGCGCTTTGCGAACTCGATGAAGTCGCGCGTCGTTCCGCCGGCGGCGAAGCGCTGATAGTACTCGCCAACGATCTTCTCAAATTCATCCTGGCCGACGAGGTCATACAAAGTCGCAAACATGACGTCGGCGACTATGTAGGACCAGTCCGTCATCTTCGCCGAGCCATAGTTGATGAGGGGCACGCGCCTCGCCAACGAGTCGGTCGCGGCGAGCTTCTTCACACGCTCGAAGACGCGTTGCCTGACATCAGTGCGGTTCGGCCACTTGTCGAGTTGTTCCAGGAGAAGATACTCGACAAACATCGCGAGCCCCTCGTTCCAGCGGGGCGAAGGGTTGTCGAGGTCACGGGCATTCCACAAATGCGAGAGCTCGTGATATAGCTCGCCGAGGTGGGCAGCGTCGCGAAACGCGGATGCCGTCTGAATGATTCCGCCGACGAGATGCGCCTGTGATCCCCAACCGTCGGGGATCTCTGTCACCGTTAGGCTCGGTGGCGAATGAAGCCGACCAAACCACTGCGTCAGTAGCGCCAGCGCCGATTGCGTCGCAGCCATCAGGCGTCGAGCGCCGACGCTATCCTCCGGGAAATAGAACACGCGCACGCCGTTCTCCCGGAGCGTATCGAACGGCGCGATGGCGATGTTGAGAAACGGCGACGCACCTTGGGACGTGTAATTCCAGGTGATCGTCCCATCGGCGTTCACAACGCGCGAGACACTACCGCCGGTCGCGACGGAATAACGGGCCGGCACGCGTACAGCCGCTTCATACGTAAACGCGGGCCGCGGCCGCCGGCGATTCGCGGCGTCATTCAGGCCGCCGATCTCGGGAAACGCGAGCGCATCGCTGCGAATGATGGAGAAAGCCGTATCGATGTGATCCTTCACATACAACCAGCCGATCTCCGTGTATCCGACGAGATTTCCCGCGTAGGTTACGCGAATGCTCGCGCGTGCTCCAGGCGCGATGGAGCGTCCCAGCTCGACGACCACCTGCGTCACCTGGCGTATCGGATCGTCCTGAAAACGAACGACGTCCTGAGTGAAATGCAGCGGCGCGCCGGAAGCATCGCTCACCGCGGTTGCTTCCATGAGACGGTTGAGAAGAAGTGAGACTCGCGACGCCGGCGACGTCGTCCAGTTCTCGACATCCAGCGTCATGCTCCCTGATACGGAGTGCGCCTCATAGTCGAGCGCGAGCGCAAGCTGTGTACGACGGAGAACGAATGCCTCGGGTTGGGTGGCCTGGCCAGGCAGTGCGAACCCGCCCAGTCCCGCCAGCATGACCACGACCAGAAGGACCATGCGGCGAGCACTCATGGGTTACGGTACCCCCGGTTGCGACGTCGTTGGCTGTTCACCCTCCATCTGCTTCGGCCGGAGCTTGAGCTGCTGGCCGAAGTTGCGCGAAAATGTCAAAAAGACCCCGCGCGCGCCGAAGTTCCGCACCGTCTCCTGAATCACTTCCGGGTTCGCCGTCACCGAGCCCCAGTTCATGAGCCCGAACGGATCTGTCGCGCGCAACGTCAAGCTACCCTTGTCGTGCCAGAGCTTGTACCGAAGCGCCAGATTCGTGAATACGAACGCCTTGACGGAGCCGCCTTCGATTGCCTGCGCCGAGCGGTAGTTCCCGGAAGCGGACGCATCGAGCACCGACGAGAGTTTCCACGTCGCGTTGAGGCGGGCCAACCACACCGATGCGCTCGTCGAGAAGTTTCCGGCACTCAGATTCGCCGCGTCGCTCTGATACCGATACACACCGCCGCCGGTGAACACGGTGAGCGGTCCGCCGCGGTACGTGACGTTCAGGTCCGTTCCCGTCTGCAGCGTGCTCGCGACATTGTCGAACGTGCCTAACGTGACCCCGCTCGAATCGACCGTCCGGATGAAGCGCACGGCGTGAGCGGTGCGGCGCACGTATGGCGTCAACTGCAACGTCCCCCACGATCGCGTTTCCTGGAAGCCCAGCTCGATCGCGTCCGTGTACTCCGGCCGCAGCGTCGGGTTGCCGCGAAAGATGTTGCGCGCATCCTGACGGTTCTCGATGGGGCTCAGCTGGAACGGGTTCGGACGGCTGATGCGCCTCGAATAGCTCAATTTGAGCGACCGAAGATCGCTGAAGTTGTATGACAGCACGCCGCTCGGGAACGCGCTCGAGTACCGCCTGTCATAGCGAATGCCGCTCGCGCTGTCTGGCAGCGTGAATTGGGTGACCGCTTCTTCGAGGCGCAGTCCGGCCTGCCCCTGCAGCTTACCCAGTTGCTGCGACAGCATCGCGTAGCCGGCGCCGATCTGCTCGCGGTAATCGAACGCCGTCGTCCGATTTGGCGCGATCACATACTCGCCGCTCGCCGAATCCAAGTACGCAGCCGTGAAGTCATCGCTGTTGTGACGCGCAATTCCTTTGAAGCCCGTCTCGAGCTTTCCGTGAGCTCCTGCCGGCTGGGTGTAGTCGGCTTTGAGATTCCACGACGGTGAGCCGCTTGTCGTCCGATCATGCTCGGCCGGAATCGCCATTGCGCCCGTCGACGCATTCCCCTCGTCCACGACCCCGTACATGTCGTTGGCGCTTCGCTGACTCGACTTCGTCATGCGCAGCTCGGTCGAAAAGGTCCGCGACTTCGGCCCGCCCTCGTGCCGAAAGCCGAGATCGTAGTCCTGATTGGTGTTGTGCGAGCGATTGTTGGTGAATTCGTCGAACAATCCGATGACCTCTCGCGACGCGTCGAAATCACTGAAGTACGACGCAGTGTTGCCTCCGAAGTGCCCACCGCCGACCATGGCGTCGAACGAGAGCGCGTTCTGCTTCGTTAGGCGGTATTCCGAGCGGAACGTGCCGTTCTGCCACAGCGGCTGCGACGAGCCATCGATCTCGGAATGCACGAAAACGGGCGCCGGGATTGTCAGGTTCGTCTGATCGGTAAAGCCATTCGACTGCTGGTTGTTGTGGAACACGCCGTAAGAGAGAAATAGCGTGAGCGGTCCCGATTGGCGGCCGATGTTGCCGGAGAAGTTGGCTTGTCCGGTGGTACCAGTCCCCATCGTTAGGCCGCCGCTCAGGCCAAGGTCCGCCTCCTGATTCAACACGATGTTGATGATCCCCGCCGTGCCTTCGGGGTCGTTCTTCGCCGAGGGATTGGTCGCGACCTCGACGTTCTTCACCATGCTCGCCGGCAGCTGCGCGAGAAAGCTACCGAGCTGGTCGCCCTTGAGCGGCGACGGCCGACCGTTGATCTGTACGACGACGTTCTGATTTCCGCGCAGACTCACTTGGTTGCTCGCGTCCACTTCGACGGACGGAACGTTCCGCAGCACATCGATCGCCGTCCCACCACTCGCCCCAGTCATGTTCTTGGTCGAGTAGATGTTGCGGTCGGGCGCGAGCACGAGGTCGGCGCGCTCAGCCGTTACCTGCTGCGCCGCAAGCTCGGTCGCCACCGGCCCAAGGCTCAGCGCGCCGACATCGACGATTGGATGATCCGCCGATACCACGATTCCGCCGCGCGTGAGTGGAGTGTAGCCGAGCACACGAATCCGAATCGTGTAGCGTCCAGACCGGAGCCCATTCACGCGGAACGCACCGGCACTGTCCGGAATCGCGCCGGCGGTGAATGCGCTGTCGCCGTCGCGGCGTACGCCGATCGAGCCTCCCGTAATCGGCTGGCCGGTGCCAGTTGCGGTGAGGCGGCCGCGAATTTCGCCCAACCCGCTGGGCGCCGTGCTCTGTTGTGCGCGAAGTGCCGAGGGTGTGACAAAAAGTGCAGCGAGCAGAGCCCGCCAGCGACAAGCGGTCATGATTTACCTGAAGTACGGTGAGTAGGTCGTGCTATGCTCTTAGACGCCTGAATGCCCTCCAGCGTTGGTGAAAAACGCTCTGCGTACGCTTTCCAGCGTTTGGGAATTGCAAAAGCCGCCCTGCACACCTGCATCCCATGATCGAAATCCACATTTTGATGCATGGCCACCTGGCGCAACGATCTTCGGCATGGCGTTCGAATGCTTGGCAAATCGCCGGGCTTCGCTCTGGTCGCGATCCTCTCGCTCGCGATCGGCATCGGCGCGAACAGCGCGATCTTCAGCGTCACCAACGCGCTGATTCTTCGCCCGCTGCCCTACGCTGACGCGGACCGCATCGCGATCATCTGGCAGCGGTCGCCCGGATTGAACGTTCCTCGCGACTGGCTCTCAATCGGCCAGTACATCGATATCGAGAAAGGCAGCACAGCGTTCGAGCGCGTCGCGGCGGCGATTGGCGCCAGCTTCAACATCACCGGCGACGCAAAGCCGGAGCGCGTCGACGGGATGCGCGTATCGTCCTCCTTCTTCCCCGTGTTCGGTGCGCGCACGGCGATCGGGAGCGTCTTCACCAGCGACGATGACGTCGCGGGCACGCGGCCACGCGTCATCTTGATGCACGGATATTGGCGGCGCCGCTTCGGCGCCGACCGCAATGTGATTGGAAAGACGCTGCGCTTGAATGGAATCTCCGTAACGATTGCCGGCGTCATGCGCGAAGATTTTTCCTTCGACAAGGAAGTGATGCCAGCCGTCAACGGCATTCAACGCGTCGATCTGCTCTTGCCCTTGCCGCTGCCAGCGAGCGCTCAGGCGATCCGCGATCGCGAGGACTATAACGTCTTCGCCAAGCTGCAGCCTAACGCGACTCTCCAGCACGCGCAGAAAGAGCTCGACGCGCTCGCGACGCGCATGAGGCAGCAGTACCCGGCGACCTATCCGGCGAACGGAGGGCTGAAGTTGAGCGCCGTTCCGCTCATCGATCAGGTCGTCGGCGATGTCCGCCTCGCCCTCTACGTTCTCCTCGGCGCCGTGGCGATGCTCCTGCTCATCGCCTGCGGCAACGTTGGCGGACTGCTCCTGTCTCGTGCGACCGCTCGTGAACGCGAGATGGCGATTCGCGCCGCCATCGGGGCCGAGCGTGTCCGGCTGCTCCGGCAGCTCCTGACGGAGCAGCTCGTACTGGCGATCGCCGGCGGCGGCGCTGGGCTGGCGCTGGCCTTCCTGTACGTGACGTTGCTCCGCACGTTTGCCACGAACATCCCGCGCGCCGCAGGGGTGATGATCGACGCACGGGTGCTGGCGTTCACTTTCGTGACCTGCCTAACAGCGATCCTCCTCTTCGGGCTGCTGCCGGCGTGGCGGGCATCGAACGCCGATCTCCAGCATGCACTCAACGAATCGGCGCGCACGCTCTCTGGCGGCTCTCGACGGCACGCTCCCGTGAGACGCTACGTCGTCGCCGTGCAGCTCGCCCTCTCGCTCGTGCTCCTCATTGGAGCCACACTCCTCGCGCGCAGCTACGCGCGCATCACGCGCGCCAACCCTGGCTTCGATCCGCGGCACGTGCTCTCGTTTCGAGTCTCGCTTCCGGGATCGCGTTACAACAAACCGGAGCTCGTCGCGAGCTTCTTTGACCAGCTCGGGCGACGGCTATCCGCCCTGCCGGGTGTCGAGCATGTCGGCACGAACTATCAGCTTCCGCTCAGCTCCGTGGCGCTCGCATGGGAGCCGATCAGCGTCGAAGGCTACGTGCCGCGGGCACCCGGCGAGAATCTCATCATCTCGAGCAGCGCATACGTGAGCCCGGACTATTTCCAGGCGATGGGCATACCATTGTTGCACGGCCGACTCTTCGCGCCGACGGACAACAAGAGCGCACCGCAAGTGGTCATCGTCGACGACAAGCTCGCGGCGCGCTTCTGGCCTAACGAGAGCGCGATCGGCAAGCGGATTCGTCAGGGGAACGACGGACCGTGGCGCACCATCGTCGGCATCGTTGCCGACACCCGGGAGTACGAAGTCGACGCCGAGCCGCCGATCACCGCGTTCTTCCCTGTCGAGCAGTACACGATCAGCAGCCGCTTCGTCGTCCTGCGCACAGCGACCACCGTCGATGCCGGAAGCCTGATGAGCGCCGTGTCGAAGGAGCTTCGCGCCATCGATCCCGACCTCCCTGCCTACGATGTGGCAACGATGGAGCAACGTCTGCACGATTCGCTCGCCCGCCGCCGACTGGCGATGTCGCTGCTCGTCACCTTCGCCGCATGCGCGTTCGTGCTCGCGATCGTCGGCGTCTACGGCGTGATCGCGTACTGGGTGAGTCAACGCACCCGCGACATCGGCATCCGCATCGCGTTAGGCGCTGAGGCCTCATGCATCGCGATGATGATCGCGCGCGAGTTCGCGTCGATCGTCGTCGCGGGCCTCGCCATTGGTACCATTGCGGCGGTTCTCCTCACGCGCGTGCTCTCGAGCATGCTGTTCGGCGTGAGCGCCACCGACGTCGCGACATTTATCATGGTGCCGCTATCCCTCGCGCTGGTGAGCGCCCTCGCGACGTACCTCCCCGCCCGCCGCGCCACCCGCGTCGACCCTCTCAGCGCGATTCGCACGGAGTGAGTGGGGAGGACGCGAGGCGCGTGACGCGTGACGCGCTGTTAGGAACGCCGTCAGGAACCCAGCGCCGTTAGGAACCCGGCGCCGTTAGGTGCGCGGATGAAGGCGGCGCAGCAACGCCGTATCCGACTCGTCCTCCCGATCCGCCCCCATCCGCAATCATTTTGGTTTTCCGCTCTATCAAGGGCTGCGTGGATCTCATAGCGGCAATTACCCGAGTATCGGCCTGCCCATGCAACCATTTGCCAGGCCGGAACCACTCATCCTCATCTAACCATGATGGGAGAGCACCATGACGCACCTCTCCGCCGTTGTCGCCCTCGCCCTCCTCGCGAACATTGCCGCGGCCCAGGCGACCCTCTCGGGAAGTAGCGTTCGATCGCACGCTGGCCGCCGCGCATTGATGGCGCGCGACGTCGAGGTTCAATTGGCCAGAAGCGCTGCGCCGGCCAGCGTATCAGCCGCGGCCACCGTGATGGTTTTCACCGATACCGGCTTCGTCGTCGCTGAGCGAGGAAGTAACGGAGTGACATGTATCGTCAACCGAAGCTGGCCGGCGAGCGTCGAACCACACTGCTACGATCGGGAAGGCGCCGAGACGCTTCTCGAGATCGAGATGCGCCGAACGCTCATGTACCATCGGGGAAGCTCCAACGCCGAGGTGGACAGAGTGATCGCCGACGGACTGGCATCCGGCGCCTTCCGGCTTCCCACGCGTCCATGCATGACCTATATGATGTCCGAGGCGCAGCAGCTCATCGGTGATGACGGTACGCCGGCGGGCAAGTGGCGTCCGCATATCATGATCTTCTATCCGTACCTCACCAACGAGGCACTCGGACTGGCCTCCGCTCCGGATATGAGAGTTGGCACGGTCAGCGACGCCGGTAAGCCGACGGCCAGTATCGTCATCCCCATGGCTCAGTTCATCAAGGTCTCGCCGACGACGCCTTGAAGACTCTCACCGACGACGCTCTTATCGGCCGGGTCGTTAGGCACCACGACTCGGAAGCCTTCGGCGCTCTGTACGAGCGTCATGCGCCGGTGATGTATTCGGTGGCGCTTCGCCTAACGGGCAACCGTGACGAGGCCGAAGATTTCGTTCATGACGCCTGGATGCGGGCGGCGGACAAGCTCGATCGATTCGAAGCGCGCTCGACGCTCCGAACTTGGCTCGTCGGTTTCGTCATGAATAGATGGCGCGAAGCGCGCCGATCGAGCGCGGCGTCGACCGTCGAGCTTTCCGATGACGTTGCCGCATGCGCATCGGATCCACTTCCCCATCGCGTCGAGCCGATCGATCTGCAAGCTGCAATCAATCGAATGCCGCCACGCTACCGAGAAGTGATCGTGCTGCACGACGTCGAGGGTTTCACCCATGAGGAAATAGCGACAATGCTTGGCATCGAGCCAGGAACGTCGAAGAGCCAGCTCGCTAGAGGGCGCGCCTGGGTTCGGCAGGCGCTCGAGCGAGGACACGCGGAATGACGAACAATCACGAAGCAGACGAGGGGCGCGGCCACTTGAGGCCACTCCTTCCCGAAGCCGATCTGCCCCCGGCATTGCGCGACCGCGTTCTGCAATCGTTCGACCGGCGATATCGCGCCTCCCGAGTCTCCGCCCGCTGGCGACGCGTCAACATCGTTGCCGCCGCGACGATCGTCTTTGCGCTCGGCCTTGCAGTCGGACGGCTCTGGCGAGCCGACGGCCGCGTCGCTCCGTCCGGATCGCGCTTCGCCATCCTTCTTTATGATGGCCCCGCGGCCGACACGACCGACAGTGATGTTGCCGCGCATCAGCGCTGGGCTCGGCGCCTGGCGAGTGAAGGCAGGCTGACTTTCGGAGAGAAGCTCAGCTCGACGGTGATCGATCTCGGGCCGCCGAGCAGTCCGGCGGTGACGCCATTGCGCGGCTTCTTCATCATCAACGCCCCATCGAGAGAAGCGGCCGCGGCGATCGCGCGCACGCTCCCGCATTGGCGACGCGGCGGCCGGGTGATCGTCCGACCGATCGATCCGACCTAACGAGCAGCAGGCTACTTGGCGGTTACGTGGAGAGCGATGCGCCGGTTTTCCGCTCGGCCTTCTGACGTCGAGTTGTCCGCGATCGGGTCACGCTCACCATAACCCTCTGCCCACAGCCGGTCCGGTGCGATACCGCGTTTGACCAGCGCCACCTTGACAGCATCCGCACGCCGCTGCGAGAGCCAGAGATTCGATTTCGGCGCGCCCTTGTCGTCAGTATACCCGCCGATCTTCACGTGCACTGTTGGATAGGCGTTGAGCACCGCCGCGACGTCCTGCAATTGCTCATCGGATTCGTGCGAGAGCCGTGCCGATCCGCTGACGAAATGGATGCGGTCGAAATCCATCCATGTCGTGTCGTCGGCGCTTCGCACCGGATTCTGGACGAACGCGATCAACGTTGCCTCGAGGCCTCCCGAGGGAATCGTGAGCTCGACGCCGTTCGGTAATGAGCGTTTGATAAATCCGACTGGAACGCCCGCCGCATTCCCGCTCACCTCCCCGCCCTCTGTCGCGACAATTGCCGGCGTTCGGCCGCGGTCACTCTCGCGCGTCGCTCCCACTCCCTGTTCTCGCCCGCTCCGCTGCGGCATCAGAAGCCAGAGAAGCATCAAAGATCCCAGCGTAACGATTGGTACCGTCCAGCGCCGGTGTGCTTCCTTGCGTCGTCTATCGGTGACTGGAGTCGGCGCAATGCGAGACCAGTGCATGTCGGTCACCTCAGGCATAGACGGCGCCGCTGTCATCAATAGCCTTTCCAGTTCGGCGGACGTGAGGCCGTCATCGCGCACGCTTTTGCTCAGCAGGCCAGCGGCGAGCAGAGCGGCGAATGAAAGGAGCTTCCGGCCCGACGCTGGATTCGTGAAGCTGTGGGCTCGCGCGATGAGATCGCCGACGGTGTCCGTTCGTGTGCCGAACAGAGAGTTTAAAAATCGTGCACCAGACATCGCGGCTGGGCTCGCGGCGTCATCGATGGCAGCGAGTACGCCAGCGCTGTCCGAAGGCAGATCGGTGTCGTTCGGCCGCTCCGTGATGAGGCCGAAAACCTCGTCGAGTGACCCGTGCGCCTTGTTCAGCAACGCATCGAGAATCGACGCGAATGCGTCGGATAGTGCTGCGGCGACACTCGCCTCGGACTCGTTGAGCTGGGCGGCGAGCCGAAGAGTTGTCGGGCGCGCGAGTGCGGTCAGAGAATCGAGCAGCATGGCCATGGGCGTCCTCACCGAATCTGCTTCGCCATACGGAGGCCTTTGCTGACAAGCTGGATCTGGCGCGCGAGTCTGGTCCATTAGCCATACGCCCCATTGAGAGCGCGTTCCCGCTTGCGACGAGAGCGCGCCGCTCGCTAGCATGGCTTCATGCCACGCTCACACTCGATTCTGACCATTGTCGCCGCGCTCACGCTGAGTGCCATGCAGCTCACGGCCCAGCAGCTCTCGCCCATCGAGCAGCGCATTCGCACCTATCTGCAGCAACATCGAGCCGACGAGATCGCGCTGCTCGCCAAGTCAGTCGACATCAAGAGCCAGACGCTCGACCTGCGCGGCGTGCGCGCCGTCGGCCAGCTCTTCGCCGATCGCCTAACCGCGCTCGGCTTTCACTCCCGATGGGTGCCGATGCCGGCATCGATGCATCGAGCGGGACATCTCGTCGCCGAGCGCACTGGGAACTCGGGCAAGCGCCTGCTGCTCATCGGACACCTCGACACGGTGGTCGAGGGAGACAGCCTCAATTTCTCCCGCATCGACACTGCTACCGCACGCGGAGCCGGATCGAACGACATGAAGGGCGGCGACGTCGTGATCGTGGCGGCACTCGAGGCGCTGAACTCGGTCGGCGCGCTCGCCAACAAGACGATCACCGTCGTCATGACCGGCGACGAGGAGGCAGCGGGTGATCCACTTTCGGTGGCGCGCGCACCACTCGTCGAAGCGGCCAAGCGTAGCGATATCGCTCTCGCGTTCGAGGGTGGCAACCCGCACGACGCAACGGTTGCACGTCGCGGCGCCAGCAGCTGGCTCCTCACCGTACACGGACGAGGCGCGCACTCGGCTGGCATCTTCGGTCAGAGCGCGGGCTACGGCGCGATCTACGAGGCGGCGCGGATCATCAACGAGTTCAGAGCGCAGCTCGCGGGTCAGCAGTATCTCACCTTCAATCCGAGCGTGATCGTCGGCGGCACAGACGTGACGTACGACTCCACGACAGTCAGCGGCAGCGCGAAGTCGAAGCTGAATATCGTCGCCAGCAACGTGTCGGTGAGCGGCGACCTGCGCTTCCTCACCGAGGCGCAGAAGGATTCGACGCGAGCGCGGATGCGCGACATTGCGACACACAACAACCTCGTCGGTACGTCAGCCGAGATCGCGTTCGCCGATGAGTACCCGGCAATGGCGCCGACCCCTGCGAACCTCGCCGTGCTCGCGGTCTACGATTCGGCAAGTCGCGCGCTCGGCTACGGCCCGGTTGCCGCGCTCGATCCAGGCCGCCGCGGCGCCGGCGACATCTCCTTCGTCGCCCCACTCATCACCGGCCTCGACGGACTCGGCGCGTTAGGCACTGGCTCCCACACCCCAGCCGAGCGCGTCGACCTAACGACGCTGACCATGCAAACGGACCGCGCCGCGATCTTGATGTATCGATTGCTGCAGTAGGCGGACGGGGCGCGGGGTGCGCACGGTGTCATCGCGAGGAGTCGAGCGCAAGCGAGACGACGAGGGATTCGACGTTGCGCCGTTACGCCGTTCCCGCCGGAATGAGCGATATTTTCCCATCACTCTCGAGAATCGCCCATTCCACCTGCTCCAGCCGCTCCAGGCCAGCCTCGTGCATCGCCGAGAAGATGTCTTCCGCCGCGATCCGCTCGCGATTGAGATGCTCCTCGATCAGCGTGCTGCGCTCGACGAGCACCGTCGGCCGAGCCTGGACGATCCGTCCGACGCGTCTCGACCGATAGCTCAACGCGCTCGTCACGAAGACCAAGACGAACAGCGTCGTCGCGCCGATCACCGCATTCGTCATCGAGTAGTCCTCTCGCGTGAGCGCACGGGAGAAGAATTGCGGAATCATGATGACGGTGACCAACTCGAATGGCGACATTCGCGAGAGCTCTCGTTTTCCAAGTACGCGGAAACACGCCCAGAGGAGGATGTAGGCGAAAATTGCCCGAATGACCGTCTCCATTGTTCCTCCGGAGGCAAGAATGTCAGGGAAAGACAAGCGTCCGCACGAGCACGACCGCCGAATCGTTAGCTGTGGACGCGACGATGCCGCCGCGATGCCAGCCGTACCGTTCTCCCTCCAGCTCCGCCGTCACGAGACGCTGCTCGCCGGGTTGGACGCCGGTCAGCCTCACCGTGAACGCCGTCCGCGGAGCCGGTGTGATCCGCACGCTCGCGAAGCGCGTCACGTACGCAGTATCCAGGGAGACCTCGATCGTGTCGATGACGTGCCTCGACCGATTGCGCACGAAGATGTCGAGTGGCTCCAGCTGTCGATAACGGAAGCGCGCCGGATACCGGACAGACAGCGAGAGCGACACCGACGACCCCTCGACAGCGGCAGTCCGCTCGCCGAAGACGCCGAATAGCGCGAGCAGCGGAATCACAGCCAGCAATGGAAGCCCGATCCGCTGCTTGCCCGTGAGGGCAATCCGGCGCCTCGTCTGCGGCGGAGTCGCCGGTCCCATCGAGCGCATGATCGACACTCCTCCCGGCTCGTTAGGTTCGCACGCTGCGCCGTGCGCGGTGGGACGCCGCACTCGTCCGCAACTGCTCGAACTCCGCTTCGAGCCGTTCCAGCTCGGCGTCCGACAGGTGCTCCATCGCCACCAGCGAATTGCGCGCGCCGCCGATGGCCCGAATCAGCTCGTCGAGCTTGAGATGCATCACCTGCGCGTCGCGATTCTGGGTGTTCTGAATCAGAAACACCATCAGAAAGGTCACGATCGTCGTCCCGGTGTTGATCACGAGCTGCCATGTGTCGGAGAACCGATACGCCGGTCCCACCAGCGCCCACATGATTATGACGAGCAGCGCCGCGATGAAGGCCACAGCCGATCCCGTCGCGCGGGCGACAATAGCCGCCAACCGATGAAACCACCCAATCATGTATTCCTCCTCGGTACCTGTCGGCGCCGCAGCGCGAGCGAGTCCCGTTAGGCGCGCCGGCCCGCCTTCTCTTTCGCCTCCGCGAGCCGGGCCCGGACCAGCCGCCGGACGAGCGTCACCGGCAGCGGACTGTCCGGCGAAAAATGGAGTGAGCCCATGGTCTGGTCGTAGTTGTCGACAAAACGCGCGAGCGTCGTGAGCGTCTTGCCGCTGAACGGATAGTAAGAGCAGCCCTTCGCGGTTGCGCAAAAACCTGCGACGACCGCTCCGTTCACGCGAAAGGCCGGCATCCGATAGCTGATGCATTCTTCGGCGTCGGGAACGACCGACAGGATCTTTTTCCTGAGATCCTCGAGGGCACGCCGTTTCTCCCGGCTCACGTCCGCTAGATACTCGTCGATCGTCGTCGCATTCTGCTTCATGGACATTGGCGCTCCTATCGCGGAAGAATTCGAGTGACGCGAGTGGGGACCATTCTCAGGCGATAGTTGTCGTACGGCTCCGACAAGGGACTTCCGAGTTGGCCTGCGGTATTCTCGCCCCAGCAGTAGGCGCGGCCCTCGAGCGCAACGCCGCATGAGTGCTGGCCCGGGAATCCCAGTCCAGTACCGGCGCTGACGCCGCCGAAGGGAATATTGCCCACTACTGTACCGGGCCCGACGAGTGTCGCGTCGGAGCGCGTCCCCGTACCCAGCTGCCCAAAATAGTTCTGGCCCCAGCACTCGGCGGATGCGTCGGCGTGCAATGCGCACGCCCATCCGTTGCCGGTCGACAGCTGAGTGACGGTGCCGACACTCGTCAGGTCGGTGACGGGCCCCGTTAGGCAGAGCGGCTGATCCTGCGTCGTGATCCCGCAAATGCCGGTACCGACGCTCACCGACTTGAATGACGCCGTGGACGCGAGCGGGTGGGGCGTGCTTCCAAAGCCGGATCCCCAGCACACGATCGTTCCGTTCGCGACACCGCAGGCGATCATCGTCCCCGCGGAGATGGAAGAGAGTGGCGGCGCTGAAGTGCGCACGGGCGCGGGCTGCGCCGCGCCGGGACCGGTGGGCTCGACACCAACCTGCCCGTCCTGATTCCAACCCCAGCAGTACGACGCGCCATCGGCGGCGAGCGCACAGCTGAAGTCATAGCCAGCCGAGACCGCGATCACCTGTTGCGGCAGCGCCATGCGCTGAATGCCATCGTACGGTGTGAAGCCATGCCCCCAGCAGTACACCTCACCGCTGGTAGTGAGTGCGCAAACATGGCTGGTGCCGGCGTCGATCGCGCTGATCGGGGGCAACCCGGGGACGGTTCTCGGGCGCATGACCATCGCCGGCGGTCCAAACAATCCCCAACAGTACACGGCGCCCCGCGAAACGAGGCCACACGAAAAGCCATCGCCCGCCGTGACGCCGATGAATGGCGTTTCCACGTTCAGCGAGACATCAGTCGTGATTTTCGCCACCCGTAGCGTTATGCGCGAGTCTCCCGGCTGCGCTGCGGTGACGGTCAGCCCGCTGAGTTTCGTCACCGCAACACCGGTGACCGACTCGATCGACGGCTGCTCGGGCAGCGGCATCGCGACGTCGTTTGAGTCCCGCCCGCCGACAACCACGCTGATCGTGTCGTCGACGAACAGCGTCTCCGCACGCCATGTCGTCGTTAGGCTGGCGAGGATCTGCTGCACGTTTACGATCGCCGTGTCCTTGAAGGCACCGACCGTGACCTCCACCCGACCCGTACCGACGAGTCGACTGATCGCGAACCCGTCGGACGTGACGCTGAGAATGGACGGCGTGAGACTTCGCCACGCGACGCCGCCGCTCACGGGTCGCCGCCCATTCTTCGTTACGTAGTCGACGGTGAGCTTCGCCGAATCGCCAATGGCGTTCAGTGTCTGAGGTGAAGCGGCGACTTCGACGCCACTCGGCACTTCGGGTTTGGTGTCCGAGTTGCAGGCGCTGGCGAGTGTCGCGAAGCCAATGACGAAAAGGACGCGGCGAGGCACGGACAGCATTCTGCAACGAGGAATTCACTTTCGTCCAGAGCGCCGGGCGCACTGTCCTAGGGTATCGCCAAGAATTTGGATCCCCAAGCACCCACTGGTATATTGGCGCGACGCTACGCGCAGCTGCACGGCGTCGTTCCCCAGCAAGTAGTCATTGCTACCGGATGGTGCCGTGTGAGCAGGGTTGTTGACGCTGCAAGATGGTTCGCCGTTGCGATCGTTCTTTTCGGGTGCTCGCATGACTCGAAGAGTGGGACCGGCCCACCGTCGGTCACCTACTCCATCGCGATCACCGCGCCCGATTCCACCGTCCTCGTCGGCCAGACGAGTCAGCTGACCGCGACGCTGACGCGCAGCGATGGTCTCCCCGCCGGCAACGCGACCATCGTCTGGACCTCGAGCGACAATAACATCGCGACGCTGGACGCGTTCGGCATTCTTTCCGGAAAGGCCGCGGGCTCCGTGACCGTTACCGCCAGCGCTAACGGTGCATCCGCGAAAACAGGCATTCGCATTGTCCCATCGCCGCGCGAGAACGCCCCGAAGATCGTCGCCGAGTCGGTGTATGTCAGCGAGACCATCGATCTCCGCGCGTACCTCCTGAACAACGGCAATCCGACGTTCATGGACAGCACGACGTGGACGAGCTCCGATCCCACCGTCGGCACCGTCGACGCTGGCGTATTCACGGCAGTGAAGCGCGGCGTGTCGACGGTCACCGCAACGCGCGGCACGAAAGTCGGCGTCGTCGACGTGCTCGCGCAGACGCACGTGAAGAACCTCTCGCTCGCCCCGGACACCCTCGAGATACCACTTCGCTCATCCAACGCGTTCGACGTCATCGCCACCGATGACGCAGGAAAGCGCATATTCGGCAGGAAGATCGTCTGGACGGTCGGCGACGCGACGAAGCTGAGTATCAGTGGGGACTTTCTCACGGCGAAGTCCGGCGGCATCACCACCGTTACCGCGGTGTGCGAGGGGGCCGTCGCGACGGCCGTCGTCCGCATCACGGCGCCCACCGCGTATTACATCAACCTCACCGCGCCGCTCACCTGGGTCGGCGTTGGCAAGACGCTCGCCATCTCCTCGGTGGTCCAGGACATCTCGAACACGATTTTGCCCGGTGCGCCGCTCGAGTGGTCCTCCTCCGACTCGAACATCGCGCGCATTTCGCCTAACGGCGTCGTCACCGGTGTCGCGCGTGGTAAAGTCACGGTCACCGCTGCGGCTGCAGGACACAAAGGCACTCTCGCCGTCAGCGTTGAGCAGCCGCTCGCGAGCATCGCGTTCGTCCCGGACAGCGTCTTCCTCGGCGTTTCCGGTACGCTTCCCCTCTCGCCGTCGCTCCGCGACGCCGATGGCAACTCGCTCACGACGCGACCGGTGACGTGGACGTCGAGTGATTCGAGTATCGTGAACTTCACGCCCTGGTCGTACTTCAACGTCCCCGGATTCGCCGCGATTGGCCGCGGAGCCGCTGGAAAGGCTACGCTCACTGCGTCGGCAGACGGAGTGTCCGGCACGTTGAAGGTGATCGTCACGTCCGGCACGGATCGGCTGCACTTCGATTACCCGAGTGTGGGCGCGGGGACGTACAGCTTTTACGACACGCCGCTCTTTCTTCAGGACGTGAACAACCAGCCGATTGCTGGCCGCGGTATTCGCATCGTGAGCAGTGATCCGGCAATCGCCAGCGTGCAGCCGGACACGGGGATGACGACGACGAACGGCACGCTGGCCCTGCACGTGACTACAGGTCATGCCGGTGACGCGACGCTCACGGCGACGAGCGGTACGGTGTCGGCGAACTACATCCTCCACGTGGCGCCCGTGGCGGTGACGCTGAAGATCGCGTTCAAGCCCACGGAACTACCGGTCGGCAAGACCTACCGCCTAACGGTGAACACCGTCCAGTTCGACGGATTTGGCGGACGACACGTCATCGACTGGACCACGAGCGACGCGTCCATTGCGACCGTTCTTTCCAGCACATTGGGATCCTAAGCTTAGAATTCCACGTGGACAAGTTGTCGCG
>JADMIO011486901.1_pt1 | contig 64856 bp, 58 predicted proteins | sample 8958161 | NCBI WGS metagenome assembly JADMIO01 (sample SAMN16585339, study PRJNA669376) | soil metagenome | isolation source: Crop rotation soil | place: USA: Cullars Rotation, Alabama | collected 2011 | reverse complement strand
CGCGACAACTTGTCCACGTGGAATTCTAAGCTTAGGATCCCAATGTGCTGGAAAGCGAAGCCGAGCGCGACGGCGAATTCGTACGCTTCTTCGAGCAGGCGTTCGAATGGAAGTTTATGAATTTTGTGCTTTACCCGTATTTCTGGAGCAGAAAATGCACCTGGGTCGATAAATTCGCCGAAGAGTCGGACAATCCGCTCTTTCAGCGATTCTTAAAAGCCGGTTCGGCGCGCGTTTCCATTTCCGTCACGCTCGGCTTTGAAAGCCACGTGCTTTACTTCCTGAGAACCAAGCGCATCTGGCAACGAAGCGGCAGACCGCCCGTGACGGGTTCGGATTTCATCCCGATTTATCAGGAACTAAAGGAAAATAAAGATTATTTCAACACGGACAGAGAAGGAAGGCTGGACGTTGAAAACGGGCAAAGCACGGTCGCCTTGAAAAACACCGACCAATATTGGAATTACGGCAACCCTTCAAGTATTCCACCGATTCCCGCCGGCGTTAACGCGGATAAAATCGCCGCCGATATTGACCGCGAAATTTTTATCGACGGCAAACAATATCGGATTGTAAACATTCAATTAGCAACCGCGCCCGATATGTGGACGATAACGCTCGAAAGACCTTACGAGGGCGTCGATGCCGAAAATCTGCCGTGGTCGACCGGAGCGATATTCGTCGGCGCGCCTTGGGAATTCAAGATACCGACGCGCCTCGTCTGGCTCAGAGAAGAAGGCAGATGCCTGCCCTGTTATCCGATTGAATGTGTGGAAACTAAGGTATGAGCTACGGGCAATACACAAATCCCGACGGCGCGTACAAGGCGGATAACGGCAAAGGTTATCTGCCTCGGGCGGTGCCGACTCACCGAACCGTTCCCACGCCCCGCGTTGAGGAATTCAAGGAATTGTTAGCCTTGCGCGACGGCATCGGCGATTATCACGTCAATCACTTTATCGGTTATTTTCATCTCTCGCCCGTCGAAGGCGCAGACCTCGCATCGCTGACCAGACGTTTTTACAGAAGATTCTGTCCAATCTTTTCGGCAAGGAATATAGCCGAAGCAACGACCGGCGAAAGAAAGTTCAAAGGTCTCGACACGGTGAAATTTCAAATCGGCGGCAATCTCGGAGACCTTCTCGATCAGGGACTCGGGCTGCTTCATCAAGATTGGGTGTCGATGCAGATGGATAGAACGGGCACGAGCTTTTACGCGACGACCTTAAGAAGATTATGGCTCGAGCCTTGGGAACGACTTTTTCTGGCGTTTCCCGTAAATCCGCTGATGCCCGCATTAACGCCTTTCCCGCTTTCGCCGGAGAAAAAGGCGGAAGCGATAACGACCAATCAACATCACTTTCTCGCCGGCAGACGCTCGTGGCGACTCGGTTACGACGCGGAATTAAATCTCTATTTCGTAGATACCGCAACTATCGAAAGAAGCTCGCGCGAGGAATATCGAATATTGGAAGAAACCGGCTCTCTAAGAAAAGACATCATCGCGTTATGGACGCATCTGGTCGAAAATTTCGTCGAAGACATTCAGGCTAAATTAATCGAAACCGACTTTCCCGACGGCTACACAGTCCAGAACGACGTAGCCTACAGATTGGGCAGTCACAAACATCTCACCGAAGTATTCAGCGACCCGTGGTTTTCAAAAATCATCGAAGGACATCGTTCGCTCGTCAGAAATTTGCAGTAAAAAAAGCCCGACGCCAGCCGGATTTTACAAAACTTTGAATTTATACGCGGCGCGGATTATGCCGGAAAAGATAATGTCCTAAATTTGCGTCGCCGGGAATTCATCAGGAAGATTTCCCCGCGTCTCTGCGTTGAATCTTAAACAACACGCAATTAGGACACTATCCCTATAAAAAAAACTCTTGCAATCAAAATCGAACAGTGTTAAGCTGTGCTCACACATCTGGTTTCAATAACGCAACTTGGGCATTTAAACATACAAACGCGTATGTTTCCGCCCATTTTTTGTTATTCAGGTAAATCAAAGGTCTTTGACATCAAAGCAAAAGCTTTTGGCGACAAAACAATTGACATCTGCGGTCAAACAATCGACATCTGCGGTCAAACAATTAACTTCTCAAGTTAAACAATTGACTTCTCGAGTCAAACAATCGACTTTTCGCCTAAAACAATCGACAACTTGATTCAAGCAATTATCTATAACGCTAAAGAAATCGTCTTTATCTCCAAAGATATTGTTGTTATAACCCAATCGACGGTTAAAAACAGCGCGTCTTTATTCATTAATCCCGTGGTTTTTACCACAAAAAACTAAAAAAGGAAGGTCAATCAAAATGGATGCTAAATTAGAAGCTAAGCTTACGATGTATCAATCGGTCGAAGACCATTGCGACGATAATTCCGACATAATCTCGGCAAATATCGCTTTTCAAACGGCTTTTAATAATTTCAAAACAAAAATCGCCGCTATTGTTAATACCGCCCAGCAAGCGGATTTGTCTTTAACGGGTTTTGCCGCCGGTAAAAAGACAACCAAACAAGATTTGTGCGGTATGACGGCGGATATTGCCTCAATTATTTACGCCTTCGCCGATGCAACCGGCAACGAAGAATTAAAAGGCGAAGTAAATTACAGCCTGACGGATTTGTTAAGACTAAAAGACAGCCTGCTCGCGCCGCGCTGTCAAAACATCCACGACAAAGGCTTCGAAAACAAGGAAGCACTAAAAGATTACGGCATCACCGCCGCCACACTAACCAGCCTGCAAAACGCCATCGACACCTACATCGAAACAATCCCGAAACCACGCACCGCCATCAGCAGCCGCAAGACATTAAACAGCAATCTCAAACAATTTTTCAAAGAAGCGGACGCCATTTTAGAAAACCAAATGGACAAACTCGCCGTCACTTTCAAAACCGCCAATCCCGATTTCGTCAAAACTTATTTCAACCTCCGCAAAATCCCCGACACACCGACCACAACCACCCAACTAAAAGGCATAATAACCAACAAATCCGACGAAACCCCAATCAAAGACGCCGTTATAACCGTCGTCGAACTAGCAACAACCCAAAAAACCAATTCATCCGGCGAATACCAATTCAAACCAATCCCCAACGGCACATACACCGTCCGCGTCACAAAGGAAGGCTTCCAAACCTTCGAAAAAGACGAAATCAAAGTCAAACTAGGCGTGATTAACCATCTGGATGTGGAGTTAGTAAGTAACTAATTAAAATTTATAACTATGTCAGAACACCTGCACGTACCGAAAATCGACCCTAGCGACCAGAGTTTGCCGAATCAACCGTTTTTTTCTTGGCTGAGAAGTCAAACTGCCTTGTTTTTAAGTCAAATTTTTGGATTAGCTAGTTTTATTTCTTTTGCGGCTTCTTTAATTTATTATGTGCAGCACGCCGGACACGACCAGCAATTTATCAATCTAAAAAACATTCAGGCGTTTATCTATTATGCTCACATTGTTATCATAGTGATATTTGTTATCTGGCTTTACGTTATTCTCGATGTCAACAACCGCAATGCCGATAGAGTTCGCGTAGTTTATAAAAGAGTATTTAAGGAAACTCTACCTTCTTCAAAATTAAAAAAGAGTCAAATTCAGTTACAGAAATTCAAGATATATTTTCTGTCTTTCTGGATTGTAATGGGAGTTTTATACGTTGTGTTTGCGTTAAAACCCATTTTTAGCGAAAGCAAAGAACCGAAAGACATTCCAGAGGTTGTTGCTAAAATTAAAGAGGCTTATAAATTTAATCAGGAAGAGCCCGATAAGCCCGAAGAGCGTCAAAAATTTGAAAAAGAGCTTGTCAATAAATTTAATGAGATTAATCATCTGGCGAAAGAGTCATCTGATGCAAAGTTTCTCATCAATATCACAGAAATCCTCAATCCGAATAATCAGAAGGGAATTCCCGAAAAGATTAATGACCTTAACCAGAAAGCAATTGAAATGGAAATCATTGCTGAAAAGTCTTCCGAGGCTCTTCACGACTTACTCTTTCCTTTTCTGGGTTTTGCGTTTAGTAATATAAATCTCGTGTTTATATTCGGGTGTTTTAGTATTATGTTTTCGCCGTCTTATAACCGGAAATCTATAAGAAAGCGAAGAATAATGATATTTTGCTCGGTCATAGCAGTTGTGTTTCTGACTTCTTCCTTTCTGTTGCTTATATCTTCAATTAAATCCGCAGAAGGTTTCACACAAACCAATTTAACTGCTTATCAAACTGTATTTTTCGCTCTAAACGGAACGCTGAGTGCATTAGCGTTGGCGTTATTAATTGCCAGATTAGATAGTAAATTTATCGGCTTGCCCTCTTGGTTGATAAGTATTTTGTATTTCTATGCGGCGGTGCAGCCTTTAATTGTTGCTTTTGAACAACCCGGAGAAGTTTTTCAGATAATAGCGACCTCCCTTTTTATTATCGCATTTATATTCAAAATATATTTTTTCTTCATTATTACTTACGCAATGCAGACCGGAAGGCTGCTGAATTATCTCGTTTGTTTTCCCGCTCTCAATGAAAAAGTCGATTCGATATTTGCGAATCAATTTCAATTTAAAATTCATAAGGAAAAAAAGGAGTTTAGTTTTTCCATTGACCGGAAAAACGTTCGAATTTATTCAAGCGATAAACACTTTAAAACCAGACAAAAATGCCAAGAAGCGGTCGAGGAACTTTGCAAATTAATGACCGAAAGAAGCTCATATGAAATTGCAGTGTTCCGCAACAAGTATTTTGTTAAAATTATGGAGTCCGACGAAGATGAAATTTGTCACAGCATCAAATTTGATACTAAAGATGAAGCTAATGAACTAATTTATGAATCCATTAAGAAAATTCCTTATTGTGAAGTATAATTTTAGTGAGACTAGTTTTGTAAAACTTGGTATTTATGCAGGACGCGGATTATGATAAAAACATAATCCGCGTTTTGGTTTTAATAAATTTATGAAAAATGGTTGGGAAGCAGTTATCGGGATGGAGATTCACGCGCAGCTGGCGACGGAGACGAAGATTTTTTGTGCGTGTGCGGCGAGTTTTGGGCAGGAGCCGAATTCTAATACTTGTCCGGTTTGTCTGGGGTTGCCGGGCGCGCTGCCGGTTTTGAATAAAAGGGTGGTCGATTTGGGCGCGCGGGCGGCTTTGGCGTTGGGGTTGGAGATTCAGGAAACTTCGATTTTTTCGCGGAAGAATTATTTTTATCCGGATTTGCCGAAAGGTTATCAGATTTCGCAGTATGACAAGCCTTTTTCGGCGAACGGGCAATTGACGATTATGACTTCCGAAAGAGATGAAGCGGGACGGACGGGCGATTGGCAGCCTTTGACGATTCATATCGTGCGGCTGCATCTTGAGGAAGACGCGGGGAAAAATGTCCACGAAGGTTTGCCGGATGTCGATAAATATTCGTATATCGACCTCAATCGCGCGGGAACTCCGCTGGCGGAAATCGTTACTGCGCCGGATTTTCGCACGTCTTGGCAGGCGTATGATTATGTCAATCACATCCGTAGAGTTTTGCAATGGGTCGGCGCGTCGGACGCGGATATGGAAAAGGGAAATCTGCGCTGCGAGGCGAACGTTTCGGTCAGAAAAGTCGGCGAGGAAAAGTTTAATAACAAGGTCGAGCTGAAAAATTTGAACTCCGTGCGGTTTATGCAAAAGGCGATTGAGTATGAGATTGAGCGTCAAATCGCGGCGCACGAATCGGGCGAAGGCGTCAATCAGGAAACGCGGCTCTGGGACGAGAAAAACAATCGAACGCGCGTGATGCGCTCGAAGGAAGACGCGCACGATTATCGTTATTTTCCCGAACCGGATTTGCAGCCTTTGGTTGTTTCGGCGGAATTTATCGAAAAAGTTACGGCGGAAATGCCCGAACTGCCGGACGCGATGCGCGATAGATTTATGAATGAGTATAGTTTGTCTTTTGCGGACGCTTCGCAATTAGTCAGCGACAAATCGCTGGCGGAATTTTATGAAAAAACTGCGCGCGCTTCGGGCAACCCGCGAACGTCGTCGAACTTCATATTATCTGAGCTACAAAGAGAATTGAATAATTCAAACAAGACGGCGGCGGAATCTCCGGTTGCGGCGGAGAATCTAGCCGAATTGATTAAAACTTTGGACGCCGGAAAAATCAATAACAATCAGGCGAAAGAAGTTCTGGTCGAAATGTTTCAGAGCGGAAAAGACGCGGCGGCGGTTATCTCGGAGAAAGGTTTCGAGCAGATTTCCGACTCTTCGGCGATTGAAAAAATTGTTGACGAAATTATCGAAAACAATCAAAATCAGGTTGCGGCGTATCGCGGCGGCAACGAGAAGCTTTTCGGCTTCTTCGTCGGGCAAACGATGAAGGCTTCGCAGGGCAAGGCAAATCCGAAAATCGTCAACGAGATTTTGAAAGAGAAACTAAAGTAGTAGAGCTAAAATTGAATTATGGAAGAGATAGGACACGGATTTGAGGGAAAAAACGGATTAAAGCGGATTTTATTTTTATAATTTATCCGTGTAAATCCGCCTTTTCCGTTCAATCCGTGTCCTATCTTATAACCGTATGAAAAATCTAAGATTCATATTCGCATTTCTAACCGTTCTCTTCGGCTCAAACGTTATCTTCGCGCAAACTACCATTCCCGATTGGGTTCGAAACAACGAGCAAAAGCGGGCGGAAATGGAGCGAATAAACAATAGAAATCCGAACAAGGAATTGGAAAAGACGAAGGAAACGCCCGACCAGCGCGCCATAAGAATAAGAAGGGAAACGGTAGAAAACGAGGAAAGAAGGCGACAGCTTGACGAGATAAACGAAAAGCTCGCCGCGCCCGCCGAATATCGCGCCAGATACGCCGCGTTTTTGAAGCAGGACAAAACCGGCATTGCGCGGATGTTTCCCGAAAAAGACTGCGGCAAAGGCTTGGTCGTCGATGTCAAAGAGCTTGAACGCTGCAAGGAAACGCCGCAGATAAAAGGCGCGGGCTCGCTCTATTCGGTCAAGCTCGAAACGCTGCCGGATTATCTGCCGCTGGCAATGATTCTCGGCTACGTCGTAATGTCCGACATACATTTTGTCGGCGATAAATTCGTCGTCGGAAATGCTGTAACCGAAGACATTATCAGCGACATCGGCGACGTTTCCTTGGAAGATATAACCTTAAAATCCGACGGCTTTAAGTTTTTGAAAGATTACGAACCGGCGAAAACAAAGGCGGAATTTACCGCGCGAGCCGCCGCGCTCGAAAAGGGAATCGAGAGCAACGGTTTTTTCTATTCAAATTCGGCTGTGGTTAAGCTAAATTCCGTTTACGTTTTGCGCTCGATTGCCTATCGCGGGCAGTATCGAACTTTTTGGAACACGGACGATTTCATCGTTTTTAAGGTCGTCGGTCGCGAACCGGACGGAAGCGTTGTTTTTATCTGGAAAAGATTACGAAGCAAGGACGCGCCCGAGCTCGGAGAAAAATAAATGAAAAAAATGTCCGTCGCCATTTTATTCGCTCTCCTTTTTACCTTTTCCGTCGCGGCGCAGGACAGCCCGAAATTTGCCGAGCAGATGGATAAAATGCGCGACGCGGAAAGAAATATTCCGCCGGATAAACGCGCGCTTTACGGTTTGAACTCGAAACGCCGCGCCGCGCTGATTGCCGAAAGCGAGCAGCAGCAGCTTTCCGGCAATCGAGCCGGAATTCTTCCGGCGGCGAATTATTTCACGCAGTACGCCGAATTTCTCAAGGACGACGAAACGGGTTTGGCGCGCATTTTTCCCGATGTAAACTGCGATAAAGGCAAAGTCGTCAGCGTTCAAGAGCTTGAAAGATGCGCGAATATGATTCCGATTCGCGGCAACGCTTCGTTTTATTCCTTCCGAAACAAAACCAATCTGAACGACAACGGCAGATGGGCGGACATACAATTTTCGGACGGGAAATTCGTCGTCGGAAGCAAAACCGTCTTCGGCGTCATCGCCGAAATCGGCGACGTTTCTCTGGCGAACGTGACGCTTAAATCCGACGCGCTCGCCTTTTTGAAGGAATACGAGCCGAAAACCAAGGTGTCGAAAGTCAAAGAGGAAGAAATGGCGTTTGCCGCGGGCGTCGGCGCAAACGGTTTGACATACGCTTTAGCCGCGCCGCTGAAGTTAAATTCCGTCTATGTTTTGCGCTCGGTCGCTTATCGATTAAAGGAAGACGACGACGAAGATTTGCTCGATAATCGTCTCGATATAATCGTCGCTTTCAAAGTCGTCGCCAAAGAAAACGACGGCAGCTTGATTTTGCTCTGGAAAGAATTAAAAAGTAAATATTCACGACCATTGAAAGACAAATAACTCAGAAAAAGGTCTTTCGATTTGGAATTTTTTTGGAGGCAGTATGAAAAAATTTCTGATTTTAGGATTGTTTTTGCTTTTCTCCACCGAAATTTTCGCGCAGGTTTCGCCGACGCCGACGCCCGCGCCGACGCCGATTAAACCGAGCCGCGCCGCGATGCCGATTGATTTGCGCGCGACGACCAACCCCGGATTTATTCCCGACGGTTTGGAACTGCGCCAGATGATTTTGCAGATAAGCGTCCAGCCGCTTTATCGCAAGCCGACCAGAGACGAATTGAAAATGGTCGCGCCGAACGCTTTTCTGCGCAAAAAATATTCGGATTTTCTCGCGCAGGAAGACACGGGAATATTTAAGCTGGTCGTCGATAACGGCTGCGCCGACAATCCGTACGTCGTTGCGGCAACCGAGAAATGTCTGCAATTTACGATGCCCGGCGCGGGAAATTCGTATTCGTTCCGCACCGGCTCGTATCGTCTGCGGCGGCTCGCCGATTTGACTTTTTCGGACGAAAAATTTTATGTGACCAGCGTTTTGACGCACGGAATTATGGTCAACGTCGGCGACGTTTCGCTCGAAAATATCACTTTGCAAAACGCCGGAACAAAATATCTCAACGAATTTCAGCCCGTTTTGGATTTGGACACGGCTTTGGAAATGGACAAGGAATTGGTCAAAGGCGTCCGGCGCGACGGTTTTTTCTACAGCCGCGCTTTGTCGGTTCAGGAAAATAAAACTTACATTCTGCGCTCGATTGCCTACAACGGGAAAATTCTGCGCTCGGTCAGAGGAATTACCTACAACGAGCTTGATTTCGACAAGCGCAAAGACATCACCATCGCCTTTCGCGTCATCAACCGCGACGCGGACGGAAGTTTGACGATTCTCTGGAAGGAGCTTTCGAAAAAAGACGCGCCGAAAATCAAGAAAAAACCGAGCGAAGAGGGCAAGCGAGTCAAGCCGAATAAATTAGTGGCGAAGAATTAGTAAAGAATTTATTGCCCGCGAAAAGGCGCGAAAAAGCGCGAAAAGAAATCAAAAATTTCCTGTTTTTTCGCGCGCTTTCGCGGGCAAATCTCGTCTTTTTGTGTGAAAATTATTGAATGATAGAAAATAAAGTCGCCGTCGTCACGGGCGGAACAAAGGGAATTGGAAGGGCAATCGCGGAAAGTTTATTGAAAAACGGCGCAAAGGTTTTTATCTGCGCGCGCAATAAACCGGAAGTCAAACGCGCGCTGGAAGATTTGAGCCGATACGGGCAAACCGAAGGCGAAATCTGCGACGTGCGCAGCGAAGAACAGGTGCGGCAGATGCTCGAAGAATGCGAGCGCGTTTTCGGCGGCGTCGATATTCTGGTGAACAACGCCGGCATCGGAATTATGAACAAAACCGTCGAGGAAATTTCCGGCGACGAGTTTCGACAAACGCTCGAAACCAATCTTTTCGGCGTTTTTTACGCGTGTCATTACGCCGTTCCGTTGATGAAAAAGCGCGGCGGCGGTTACATTATCAATATTTCGTCGCTCGCCGGACAAAACGCGCACCCGCGAATGGCGGCTTACAACGCTTCGAAATTCGGCTTGAACGGTTTTTCCGAAGCCTTGATGCAGGAAGCTCGCGAGCACAACATCAAAGTCAGCTATATTTGCCCCGGTTCGGTCAACACATATTTCGGCGGCGACGAGCCGAGCGACGAAAATTCGTGGCAACTTCAGCCCGAAGATATTAGTCAAATAGTGCTTGATTTGCTCAATATGAACCCGCGCGCTTTGCCGAGCAAGGTCGAAATTCGACCGAGCAAGCCGCCTAAAAAATAGAAATTATGAAAAAACTCATTTTAATTTTAGCTGTGATGCAGCTATTCGTGTTTTCAATTTACGCTCAAACGACTTCCGACGATAAGGAAAAGCTCAAACAGCTCAACGCGGAAGTCGTCGCAAAATACAAAGCCGGAAACATCGACGCCGCCGTTGCGCCCGCCAAACAAGCGGTCGAATTAAGTCTCAAAGTTTTCGGCGCGGAACATAACGAAACGGCGTCGGCTTACGTCAATCTCGGAACGCTTTATCGTTTGAAAAAGAAATACAAGGAAGCGACCGAAAATCTGCAAAAAGCGGTGGCGATTTACAATCTGAAACCGGGCGCAAACGGAAAAGCGTTGGCGAAAACGATGGACGGGCTGGCTCTGGCTTACGCGCTCGACGGCGACAAAAAACGAGCCGGAGAAATATACGTTCAGGCGTTGACCGTTGCCGAAAATACCTACGGCAAGGAAAGCGCGGACGTTGTGCCTTTCCTGCGCTCGCTGGCAAATTTTTACGCTGTCGCCGGAAAAAACGACGAAGCGCAGGAAATGTTCGTGCGGCTTTACAAAACGGCGGCGAAAAATTCCAAGTCGGAAAACGACAAAAAGCAATTACAGGAAATCGAAGACGAGTTTACCTGTTTTGCCGTGCAAAGCCCGAAGCCGGACGAAAGCCTCGACCGCGAAGCGCGGTTTCGTGAAGCGATTCGCACCGAAGAAGAAAAGGAATCTTCGATTCTCAAAGGCGGAATTATCAACGGCAAAGCAAAGAATCTGGTCAAGCCCGAATATCCTTCGACCGCGCGTGACCGGATGGCGCAAGGCGTCGTGCCGGTGAACGTGACGATTGACGAAAATGGAAACGTCATTGAAGCAAAAGCAATCTGCGGCGACAAAGATTTAAAGTCAGCGAGCGAGGACGCGGCGCGAAAGTCAAAATTCAGCCCGACTATTTTTAACGGTCAGGCGGTCAAAGTAACGGGCATTATCGTTTACAGATTTTACCGTTAATTCTACACCAAAGGCAGAAGCCCGCGCGTCAGCAAGGGCGGAACATTCAACTTGAGTTATCCGCCCTTGCTGACGCGCGGGCTTCTGCTTCTTTTAGATTTTTGCCAATTCCTTTATCTTTTCCAGCAGCACGGAATCTTGATAAGGCTTGGTTAAATATTCGGAAACACCCAAATCAATCGCTTTTTGTCGATGCTTGTCGCCTGCGCGCGAGGTTATCATAATGACCGGAATCGCGCGCAGTTTTTCGTTTTGCTTGAGAGAGGCGAGCAATTCGTAACCGTTCATTCGGGGCATTTCAACGTCGGTTAAAATCACGTCGGGCGGCTCTTGAAAAGCCTGCAAAATTTCCAAAGCTTCCAAGCCGTCCTTCGCGATAATCGCCTGCCAGCCCGCGCTTTTTATCAATTTCGAATTGATGTGACGGACGCTCGGGCTGTCATCGACAATCAAAATATTAAGTGCGGAATGCGGAATGCGGAGTGCGGAATTTGGATTTGGATTTAGGTCTTCGGTCTTCGGTCTTTGGTCTTCGGTTTTTAATTCCGCATTCCGCATTCCGCGTTCCGCAATAAGATGTATCAAATCCAAAACCGGCACGACCCGACCATCGCCGAGAATTGCCGCGCCGAGAAAATCGGCACGATTCTGCAACGGGGCGCCGAGCGGTTTGATGACGATTTCTTCGGTCTTGATAATTTCATCGACCAGCAAAGCGCACGGATTTTCCAGCGTTTCAAGCACGAGCAGCGGAATATTTTCGCTGTCCGTTTTTATCACGGACGACAATTTGAGCAGTTCGTTTAGCTCGACGAGCGAATAATTCGCGTTTTCGATACGCACGGATTTTTCGCGTATAACGCGGTCGATTTCCATATCGGAAATTTCCGCGACCTGTCGCACGAGCTTGAGCGGAAAAGCGAAAATTTGCTCGCCCGATTTGACCAGCAGAGCGCGCGTGACGGCTAAAGCCATCGGCAGGCGAACGGTGAAAATCGTTTCTTTGTGCGGCTTTGAGCTGACGGAAATCGTGCCTTGCTGGCGCGCGATGCTCGTCTTGACGATGTTCATCCCGACGCCGCGACCGGAAACCTGACTCAATTTGTCGGCGGTCGTCAAGCCGGGCAAAAACATCAGCGAAAACGCTTCGTCTTCGTTCATTTTCGCGGCTTCGTGCGGCGTGATGAAATTATTCTGCACCGCTTTTTCAACGAGCGAAGCGGCGGAAATTCCGCGCCCGTCGTCGGAAACGGTCAGGTTGATGTGCGTGCCTTCGCTGTGAACGCGCAGGACGATTCTGCCGGTTTCTTCCTTTCCGAGCAAGCGTCGCGTTTCGGGCGATTCGATGCCGTGCGCGACGGCGTTGCGCAAAAGATGAAGCAAAGGCTCGACCAGAGAATCGAGAATTTGCGTGTCGAATTCCAGATTTTCGCCCTGAATGACCAGCTCGGCAAATTTCGCTTCTTCCTCGCAGGTGACGCGAACCGTGCGCTGAAGACGCGCCGAAAGCGAGCCGAATTTGACCATTCTGAGCCGCAAAAGCTTTTCCTGCATTTCTTCAATCGAGCGTCTTTGGCTGTCGAAAAGCAATTCGAAATTGCCTTTCAGCGCGTCCATTTCGCTGTTAATCGAAGACGTGTCGGCGGCGGTTTCCGCCAGCTCGCGCGTCGTCTGGTGAAACTCCGTGTAGCGGTCAAATTCGAGCGCGTCGAACGATTGCGGATTGCGGATTGCGGATTGCGGAACGCCGAATTGCTGAACGCTGAACGCCGAACGACGCTCCGCGCTGTTTCCGTCGAGCATACTCGCTTCGAAATCAATCTCAAGTTTTCCGGTCGCTTGCTGAAGTCGATTCGTGCTGTTGTTCAGCTCGCGGATTTGCTGTTCGAATTCCGAAAGACGCTGTTCGAAGACCGAGCGGCTGACGAGCAAATCGCTGACGATTTTGACGAGTTCATCTAATTTTTCGAGCGAAACGCGAACGACCGAACGGTTTGGCGCGTTCAAAATCTGCGCGTCTTTTTCGCCGTTTTGAACGGCTTCGGGTTTCGCTTCGACTGCCGCGACTTTCGTCTTCGGTTCTTTCAGCGCGGCGAAAACTTCGTCAAAATTTGTGTAAAGCCGAGCGATTTTTTTCTCCAATTGAACGGACGTTGCGCCGCCCGTTAAGTTTTCGAAACAATCGGTCGAAGTCAGCAAAAGCTCGAAGACTTTCTCGCCCGCTTCGATTTCGTTTTCCGCTAAATAATCGAGCAAATCTTCGACGCGATGCGCCAAATCGGAGAGCTTTTTCAAGCCGACGATGCCCGCCGAGCCTTTCAAAGTGTGCGCGCTGCGGCGAACTTCCAAAAGAGCTTCGCGGTTGTTCGGCGCGGTTTCCAAAATGGCGAGATGCGAGTTGATATTCTGCAAAAGGTCTTCGGCTTCGAGCGCGAAAACTTCGAGCATTTCCTCGTCGATTTCAAATTCTTCTTCCCATTCGTCCGCGTTTTCAGCGGCTTCCGCGGCTTCTTCCGGCGGTTTGTTGATTTGCAGATTTTCAAAAGATTCGTCGATAAAATCGCCTACATCGTCGGGAAAAAAATCGACTTTGAAGCTGATTTTCGTCAAAAAAGCTTCGAGAATGGCGAGCTTGTCGAGCAAAGTGCGCGACTGTTCGTCGGAAAGCTGTTCCTTGGCGGCGACGAGCGGAACGAGTACGAGTTCGAGCTCTTCGGCGGCTTTTTTTATTTCGCCGAGCTCGAAAGCCGCCGCCGAATCTTTGATGATTTGCACCTGCCTGAGCGAAGCGTAAAGCTCGCCGTAAGCGTTGCCTTCCTGCGTGCAAACCAAAATTCCGCCGCGAATCGTCGGCAGATAGCTTTCGGCGTGTTGGATAAATTCTTGTAGGATTTCGGATTCCATAAGTTTGGGATTCAAGATTCAAGATTCAAGATTCAAGATTGGCGTTTGTGTAATCTTGAATTTTGAATCTTGAATTTTGAATTGATTTTCTGTCTTCGGGAAGCTTGAACGGCGCGACCGAGCCGCGCAGTTCGTCGGAAAGCGAAACGAGCATTTTTACCGAATCGGCGGCGCGTTTCGAGCCGTCCTGCACGAGTTCGGTGACTTTCGAAATATTGACCATCGCTTTGGAAATGTCTTCCGAGCTGGTCGCCTGCTGCTGCGCCGATTCGGAAATCGACCTGATAAGACCGGCGAGCCGCGTCGAAACTTGTTCGATTTCGACCAGAGCCTGACCGGCGCGGTCGGCTAAAGTCGAGCCGACGACGACTTCGTGAATCGTTTCTTCCATCGAAGCGACGACATCTTTCGTTTCCGTCTGAATCGTCTGCGCGAGATTGGCGATTTGCCGCGTCAAACGATTTGAGCGTTCGGCAAGGCGTTCGACTTCTTCGGCGACGACCGAAAATCCGCGTCCGGTTTCGCCGCCGGCAGCCGCCTGCAAGTTTGCGTTGAGAGCTAAAAGACTCGTGCGGTTTGATAAATCGTCGATAAGCTGGACGATTTGGCTGATTTCCTGCGAGCGTTCGCCGAGCTTTTTGATGCGCTTGGCGGTCGCCTGAACCTGTTTGCGAATCGAATTCATCGCGTTGATATTGTCCTGCACGGCTTGCGTGCCGTAGCGCGCGTTGTTCAAAGAATCGCCCGCAACCTGCGCCGAAAGCGACGCGTTTTGGGAAACTTCCTGAATCTGCAAAGCCATATTCGAAATCGCCGAAGTCGTGCGCGAAATCTGCGACGCCTGCGCTTCCGAGCCGCGCGCGAGCTGTGCGGTCGTGTCGTTAATCGCGTTGGCTGAAGTTCCGACCTGAAAAGTTACGTCCTTGACCTGCCGAATCAAAGAGCGCAATTCCTTCGTCATCGAATTAAAAGCTTTGGCGACCGCGCCGGTCATTTCGGGCGAAACTTCCGCCTGAACGGTCAAATCTCCGGCGGCGACTTCGGCGACTTCTTCGGAAAGCTTGATGATGGATTTTTCCAAGCGGTCGCGTTCTTCGCGCGTTTGAACGAGCAGACGAAGCTTGTCAATCATATTTTGGACGGCTTGCCCGGTCGCGTCGAAATCCGAATGAAGCACGATGTTTTCCGATAAATCTCCGGTCGATATTTTGTTCAAAACTTCGGTTTTTCGGCGTCGATAATCGGAAATTTCCTTGAGCGCGCCGAGCAATTCGCTTTCGTCGCCCGCGTCTTCGTCAAAATTTTCGCCCTGCGCCAGACGCGATGCGATGTCGATTGCCTGCGCGCGTTCGGATTTCAGTTTCATCTGGACAAGATTGAGCGCGACAAGCGAGAAAACGCCCAAAGCGGCGGCGAAAACGACGACTAAAACTCCGACCGATTGATTTTGCTTCCAGCCGAAAAAAGCGGCGCAAATTATGCCCGCGCCGAGAAGCAGAAAAATCGCCGCAAAAAACGAGGAAATTTTGATTATTAAATTCCAGCCCAGATTGTTTTGCATCAAATTTTCTCCTCAAAAGGCGCGGTGGCAAATGGTTGGGAAAACTCGCCGTAATTGTTTCCGGCGGCTTTGAAATCCGCGACCGACGCGCTCAAATTTTCCATCGATTTGGAAAAACGCGCCACGTTTGCATCCGATTGTTTCAGGCTTTCGACCGCGCTTTCGGCTTCCGCAATCGATTCGACAAAAATTTGGAACGCCTTTTCGGTTTCGCCCGATTGCTCGTTTGAATAAGCGGTCAGTTTGTTTTGCAGATTCAAAAATTGCCCGATATATTTTTCGATTTCGCTTAAAGAATTGCTCGTTTCAATCGCAAATTTAGAAAGATTTGCGGCTTCGCCGACGGTCGATTGCAAGACCATTTCGGCTTGCGTGATTTCCGCCGCGATTGATTTATTAAAGCCGGAAATTTCCTTGTTCATATTGCCCGCGCGAGCCGCGAGCCGCTCGATTTCCTCGACGACGACCGCGATGCCGCGACCCGTTTCGCTCGTCGATTCGACTTGAATCGAAGCGTTGAGCGCAATCATATTCGTGCGGTGCGCCAAATCGCCGACGGTTTTGGCGATTTTTTCGATTTCCTGCGAGCGGTCGCCGAGCTTTTGAATTTGTTTGATGGCTTCCTGAATCTGCTTGCGAAGCTGGCTGACTGCCGTCAGATTCGCCTGCGCCGAGCGCGAACCGGCGCGCGCTTTTTCGATTGAATGATTGGCGGAATCGGCGGAATTTGCCAAATCTTCCGAGATTTTCTGCACGCTGTTCGGGATTTGTTTGAGCGCGAGCGCGGCTTGCGTCATTTCCTGCGCGCGCGCCTCGTCGCGGCTGACGACGCCCGAAATCGTCTGTTGAATTTCGGCGACGCAAAATTGCGAGTTGGCGGCTTCCGCTTTGACCTGCGCGATAATTTCGTTCAAATGGTGAATCAAATATTTGAAGGTTTCGGAAATTTCCTTTGTCTCGGGCGCGTCGGATTTGATTTCGACGCTCAAATTTCCCGTGCGAATATTGGCGGTTTCCGTCTTGATTTGCTCGACTGCGGCTTGCAGATTTTCCAAATTTTGCTGAGCGTGAATCGATTCGGAAACTTTGGCGAGCAATTGCTGAAAAGAATTGGTCAAACGGTCGGAATTTTGCAGCGGCGTCAGCGCGACCGTAAAATTTCCGTTGGCGACTTCGTCCATCAAGCTGACGACTTTGTGAATTTGCTGGCTGTTGCGATAAAGCGTCTGAAGTAGCTCGTCGGTTTCGGTCGAGCCGGACGTTTTCGGCAAGGTCGTCGTCGCGCCGCGTTCGAGACTTTTTGCCAAAAGCGTAACTTTTTCAATCGGGCTGATAAGCTCGTTGGAAAGCCACCAGCCGAAAACCATCACGGCGAAGGCGAGAAACAAAAACGGTATGAAGACGGCGTAAAACGGGTCGTTGGTCAGGATGGAAACGATGATGTAGGAAATCAAACCGAAGACGCAAATAAAAAAAGCCAGCCCGCTCGTGGCAAGCCAAATTTTTCCTTTCAGCGAATTGAGCAGTGAATTTGAAGACGGTCGCAGCATATTTTTTCCTTATTCCTGAAGCTCGAGCGAGGCGACGAGTTTTTCGGTGTCGAGCAGGTTGAGGACGTTCGATTGGTGAGAAGCTTTGCCGAAAATGTGGAATGGATTCGTGTCGCAAAATTCGATTTCGTCGTCGGGCAAAGTGATGATTTCGCTCAGTTTATCGACGCTAAAAGCAATCGAAGCGTTTGAATTTTGACCGCGCAGAACGATTAATTTCGGCTTTAGCGCGCGCCCGAAAACCTGCCTGTTCCAAAAACGCGAAAGGTCGGCGACCGAGATTATTTCGCCGCGCAAATTGGCAACGCCGAGCAGCCAATCGGGCGTGTTCGGCAAAGGCGTAATCGCTGGCGGATGAACGACTTCGGCGACTTGCTCGGCGGAAACGGCGAAAAGTTCATCGTCGAGGAAAAAGACGATAAACTTTTTGCCAATCGCGTTTGGATTTTGTTTTTCAAAAAAAGGAGTGTCGGAAAGTGCGGGCAAATCGAGCGCGGGAAAATTTTCCTGAGGAAAGTTGTTCATAAAAGTTTCAGGTTTCAAGTTTCAAGTTGTCCGCTTGAAACTTGAAACTGTTTTTAAGCTGGCTGAACGATGTAAGTTTCGACGGTTTTCATCAGCGTTTCCGGTCCGAAAGGCTTGGTGATATAGCCGGTTGTGCCAGCCATTCGCCCGCGAACTTTGTCGAAAAATCCGTCTTTGCCGGAAATCATCACAATCGGCGTTTCCTTCATTTCGTCGTTGCCGCGAATCAATTTGCAGACCTGATAGCCGTCCATTCGAGGCATATTGATGTCGAGCAAAATCAAATCGGGCGAAAGCTCTTTGAGCTTTTCGAGCGCATCTACGCCGTCGATGGCGCAGACGACTTCGTGACCGCATTTTTCGAGCTTGCCGGAAATCAATTTGCGAACCGTCGCGCTGTCGTCAACCACCAGAATCGTGCGGTTTTTCGGCATCGAGCTGTGAACCGATTCCTGTTTTTCGATTTCCGAAAGACGAATTTTCAGCGCGTTGACCTGCGAGCTTAAAACGATGTCGTCCGGCACGAGCCGCGCGGCTTCGTTCAAATAAAGAAGTCCTTTTTTCAAATTTTTCAAATTGAAATGACCGACCGCAATCGTTTTCAGTTCATCGACTTCCAATTCGCTGCGCTTTTTGGATTTCTCTATTTGCTCTACTCTGTCTTCGATAATGTCCTTGTGCGCTTCCTGTCCGGCGAGCAGCATTTCCAAATCGGAAAGCGTCAGAACGGCGCGGCAAGCGTTGCAGACAAACGCCTGCTGGTCGTTTTCGGCGTCGCAAAACGGGCAAACCGACATTGCCGGCTGAGGCTGAGCGGCGTTTTCTTCCGCTTCGATTTGTTCTTCGACGGCGGCGGATTCTTCTTCTTCAAAAGACATTTCTTCTGCAAGCTCGTCGGCTTCGATTTCGTAAACGTCTTCCGGCGCATCTTCTTCAAACGCTTGATTTTCCGCCGCTTCTTCCTCGTCGGCGTAATATTCGGCGGCTTCGGTTTCGTGGATTTCTTCTTCCTCAAACGCGGGCTGTTCCGCCGCTTCCTCGAAAGCGTAAGCCTGTTCGGCTTCGGAGTAATCTTCCGCCGGTTCTTCTTCGATAAGTTCCGGTTCGTCCGACATTTCTTCCGCTTCGGCGGCGACTTCTTCCGCTTGATTTTCTTCGAAAACTTCGTCGTCGGCTTCGGCTTCGGGCGCGTCAAATTCGACTTCTTCCATTTCAACCGGCTCGACGTATTCTTCGGTTTCTTCAAATTCGGCTCGCGGCTCGTCGTCGCTGAAATTTTCTTCCTCGGCTTGCGGAAATTCCAACTCTTCGGTCGGGCTCATATCTTCCGCCGCTTCGTTTTCTTCGACATTTGCATCGAAAGCTTCTTCGGGAATTTGCTCGAAAACTTCTTTGTTTTCAACTTTTGCCGACATCGCGCGCAAGAATTCGGCGTTGGCGCGGGCGAGATTGTTTTCGGGATTCGCTTCCAAAACTCTTTCAAAACAGGCGAGCTTTTCGTCGCACGAACGGACGAGGAAAGATTTCAAAATCCACGCGTCTTCCATTTCGGGCGATTTTTTGAAAACTTCCGAGAGCGCGTCCAACGCCTGTTCGTTTTCGCCTTGCGATGCCGACGCAAAAGCTTTTTGCAAATGCGATTCAGCCATCTGTTTTTTGATGGATTTGAGCGAAGCCTTTGCCATTGCGTTTTCGGAATTGATGTTCAAAACTTTCTGCAAATGCGACGTTTTTTCTTCATCCGAATCGGCAACGGACGCCAGCCAAAGCCACGCCATTTCGTTCTGGTTGTCGTGCACGATTGCCTGCAAAAAGCATTGCTTGGCGAAATCTTTGCGGATGTCTTTCGAAGCGTCGATGCCGCGCTGGACGAAGGTTTTCGAGAGCAAAGTTTTCGTCGCTTTTGCCCATTCGAGCGCGCGCTCGTTTTCGGGATTGATTTTCAAAACGCTGTTTAGAAAAATCAAAAGCTCTTCGGGATATTCGCTGATTGAAGCGAGCCAGAGCCACGCGTTTTCGTTTTCCGAATCGAGTTCGGTCACTTGAAGCAGCAAATTTCGGGCTTCGCCGCGCCTGCCTTCCTGCGCGGCTTTGATGCCCGCATTCAGCATTTCGGCGGCTTCGGTTAAAGCGTTTTCGGGTTTAATATCGTTTAGAAAATCGTTTTCGATGGACGTAGAAGCAGTTGTATTCGATTCAAATTCTAATTTCATAATCGGGGATTGAAAAGTATTTTCGGAGTTTAATTTTTAAGTTTCGCGGCGCAACGCACATAGTACGCCTGATTCCAAAAAGATTTTCAAAGCAACCGTAATGCCACTGAAAGCGAAAAAAACGAGTTTCCGCTAAATGACGTTTTTAAGCGGATTAACCAGCAAATTCGGGCGCGCGGGCGCGAAATTTATTCGAAAATAATTTTCGCAAGTGACAAAAAACGGAATGTTTTTATTGACAAAAAATGGTAATTTTTAAATATAAAACTTTATGAATTTTGACGTGATAATCATCGGCGGCGGCGCAGCCGGACTTTCGGCGGCTCTCTGGTGCGACGAGCTAAAGCTTTCCGCTTTGCTTCTGGAAGCGGGCGAAGAATTCGGCGGACAGCTTCTTCGGACTTACAACGAGATAAAAAATCATCTCGGCGCGCGAGCCGTAAACGGTCGCGAATTGCGCGACGCGTTTCTCGAACAGACGGAAAACCGGCGATTTGAATATCGCCTGAACGCGAAAGTTTCCGAAGTCGATACGGAGAAAAAAGAAGTTTTGCTCGAAAACGGCGAACGCTTTTCGGCGCAATCTATAATCGTCGCGAGCGGCGTCCGTCGCAGAAAGCTGAACGTCGAAGGCGAAGAAAAATTTAAAGATAAAGGAATTATCGAATCGGGAAAACGCGACGCGCATTTTGCCGAAAACAAAGACGCGCTCATCGTCGGCGGCGGCGACGCGGCGTTTGAAAACGCCTTGATTTTATCCGAAACGGCTGCGACTGTAACGCTCGTTCATCGTCGAAAAAATTTCAGCGCGCGCGCCGAATTTGTCGAGAAAGCCGAAAATCATCCGAAGATAAAAATCCTGACCGAAACCGTTGTGCGCGAAATTTCCGGCGGCGAAAAAGTCGAAGGCGTAAAGCTGGAAAATCTATCAAAACAGGAGATTTACAATCTAAATGTCGAAGCAATTTTAATTCGCATCGGCGTCGAGCCGAACACCGAATTTTTGCGCGGGAAAATCGATTTGGACGAAAACGGCTACGTCAAAATTAATCAAAACTGCGAAACGAGCGCAAAGGGAATTTTCGCCGCCGGCGACGCTGCCAATCCGATTTCGCCGACCGTCAGCAGCGCGGTCGGAATGGGCGCAACGGCGGTGAAAAAGATTCAAGATTTAAGATTCAAGGTTCAAGATTAAGCCGCGACCAATCTTGAATTTTGAATCTTAAATCTTGAATTTATCTCGCGGCAAAGCCGTCGTTTCCGGTAATTTTGAGCAAGTGGCGCGTGTCGTTGAGCGCGAGGACGCGGACGTTGTTGCGACCGCGAATTTCAAAGCGGTTGACGCCGCAGTTTGAAGTGACGAGCCACGGCGTTTGTTTGGTTTTGCGGTTGATTGCGCCGAGCAGGTGAAGCGTGAGAAAGCAAATCGCGCCGGTGTGGGAAAAAATCACGACGCGCTCGCCGCGATGAATCCGCAGAATCTCGCGCAACGCGCCGGTCGCGCGGCGCAAAAGATGACGGTAGCTTTCGCCTTTGGTGATGACGTGATGCACGTGTCGATTGACCAAAGCGTAATAATCTCTGGGAAATTCTTCTTTCGATTCGTCAAACGTCAAGCCTTCGAGAACTCCGATATTTCTTTCGCGAAAGGCTGACGTTTTGACTATTTTTAATTTTAAAATTTCGGCGAGCGGTTCGGCGGTTTGGACGGCGCGCAGTAAATCGCTGGTGTAAATGGCGTCGATGTGTTCTTTAGCGAGCGCGGCGGCGGTGATTTCGGCTTGTTGTCGTCCAAGCTCGGAAAGCGGCGTGGGCGAATGCCCGCCGAAACGCCCTTCGGCATTTCCGGCAGATTGTCCGTGTCTGACGAGGTAGAGTTTCGTAATCGACATTTTAGGATTTAAGATTCAAGATTCAAGATTGCCGCTTTCCAAATCTTGAATCTTGAATCTTGAATTTTTACGCCGTAACCGTTTCCGCTTTCAATTTTTCGGTTTGATAATGCGTCGTCAAAGCTTCGATAAATTCGTCGAGCGCGCCTTCCATTACCAAATCTAGCTGGTGAACCGTCAAGCCGATGCGATGGTCGGTGACGCGGTTTTCCTTGAAATTGTAGGTGCGAATTTTTTCCGAGCGGTCGCCGCTTCCGACCATCGATTTGCGCTCGCTGGCTTGCGCGTCGTGCTGTTTTTGTTCTTCGATTTCCTGAAGACGCGCACGCAAAACGCGCATCGCTTTTTCGCGATTTTTGATTTGCGATTTTTCGTCCTGCATCGAAACGACGACGCCCGTCGGCAAGTGCGTCAGGCGAACGGCGGAATAAGTCGTGTTGACCGATTGACCGCCCGGACCGCTCGAGCAAAACGTGTCGATGCGCAAATCGTTTTGATTTATCTGCACGTCAACTTCTTCGGCTTCGGGCAAAATGGCGACGGTAATCGCCGACGTGTGAATTCGCCCCTGCGTTTCGGTTTGCGGCACGCGCTGGACGCGGTGAACGCCCGATTCGTAGCGCATTTTTGAATAAACTCTATCGCCTTCAATCATCGCCACGGCTTCCTTGATGCCGCCGACGCCGGTATCGGAAACGTCCATAATTTCCATTTTCCAGCCTTGCCGCTCGGCGTAGCGCGCGTACATTCGCAAAATTTCCGCCGCAAAAAGTGTCGCTTCGTCGCCGCCCGTTCCGGCGCGAATTTCTAAAATAACGTTTTTCTCGTCGTTCGGGTCTTGCGGAATGAGCAGGAATTTCAAGGCGTCTTCGCCCTTTTCGACGTTTGCTTCAAGCTCTGCGATTTCCAGCTCGGCAAGCTCGCGCATTTCGGCGTCGTCCGACAATTCGAGAATTTCGCGCGCGCCCGCAAGGTCTTCCTGCATTTTTTTGACTTCGCGATACTTTTCGACGATTTCGCCCAAACTTCGATGCTGTTTCATCAATTTCGTGTAAGCCGGAATATCCGACATAATATCGGGCGACGAAAGCTGTTCGGTCAATTCCTCGTAATTTTTTTCGATTTGTACAAGTTTTTCCAACATAATTTTTTGTCCTCGGTCAGTTGTCCTTTTGTCCGTTGTTTAAGTTTGCGCGCGATAAACAAGCTAGACGACAACTTCCAACTCTCTTTCAAATGCCGGAACTTTTTCCGTGTCAATCGGTTCGAGTTTGAGCGATTCTTTGAGCGAAACGATGGCGACTTCGAGCTGTTCGTCGTCCGGTTCCTGCGTCGTGATGTTTTGCAGCCACAAGCCCGGAAGCGTCATCAATTTGAAAATCGCGCCCGATTCTTTTTTCGCGGCATAGCGAATGACTTCGTAGGAAAGTCCGGCGACGAGCGGCATTAAAGCTATACGCACGAGCAAGTTGAGCCACATCGCTTCGAAGTTAATAACCGAAAACAAAACGATGGCGACGAGCATCACGACCATCAAAAACGACGTGCCGCAGCGCGGATGTTGCCGACGCTGGACGCGCGCGTTTGGAACGGTCAAATCCAAGCCTTTTTCCCAGTTGAAAACCGTTTTGTGCTCCGCGCCGTGATATTCGAAAACGCGCCGGATGTCGCGCAAATACGACATCGTGAAAATCATCAAAACGAAAAACGCCGTTCGAATCAACCCGTCAATCAAGTTAAACGAAACCCACGCGCCGAAAGAATTGAGCTTGATTTTCCAGACGTAATCCATCACGTTCGTCGGCGCGCTCGCCCAACCCAAACCGATAAACAAAAGATTGGTCAAAACGAGCGGCGCGACGATAAAAAGCAAAATATTAAAGCCGAGCGCGAAGATTATCGAGCCAGCCGCGCCAGCCGATTGCGCCGCTTTATTCGGTTTGCGTTCTTCGGGCAAAGTCACTTTGACGGGCGCTTTGGTGAAATTTTCGTCTGTCGTGCCGTCGGCTAAAACGGCTTGCGTTTCTAATTCCTTCGCCTTTTCGCGCGCTTCTTCGGCTTCCAAATCTTCGGCGGCGACACCGGCGGAAAAGTTCAGAGCCTTGATGCCGAGCGCCATCGATTGAATCAACGTCGCGCCGCCGCGAATGACGGGAAAATTCAAAAATTTATACTTGTCGCTCCATTTCGGAAGGCTTTCAGCCGTGTGAACAATCGAGCCGTCCTTTTTGCGACAGGCAATCGCATAAGCCGAAGGCGTGCGCATCATAACGCCTTCCATGACGGCTTGACCGCCGACGATTAAATCGCGTTCGAGCGCGAAAAGTATTTGCAAAAACTTGATTTTGCGCGGATTTCCAGATTTTTTCATAAGTTTAATTGACGGTTTTTTTCTTCTTTACGTTGCTTTTTTGTTCGCCGTTTTCTTTTTTTATAAAGCTGAAATGCCCGTCGCTTTCCAAACAGGCGCGTTTCACGTCCTTGATGTTTTCGATGCCGTGTTCGCGAAGCTGGCTTTCCAATTCGTCTTCGCTAATCATCTCTTTTTTAAGATTTCGCCGCAGAACTTTGCCGTTTTTGATGACCGTCAAAGGTTTCGGCTCTAAAATCTTGCTGGCAAACTCGAAACGATAGCCGAGCCAATCGAGAAAATAATCCCAAATAACAATGGTTGCAATCAGCAAAACGGCTTCGGTCACCGATTTCGAATCGCCCGCCATACCGTTTTGCGCGGCGTCGGCGATGACGACGATGACGAGCAAATCGGCGATTCCGATTGAGCCGGCTTGACGGCGAAAAATTCGCAAAAGCGCGAACATCACCAGATACATTATCGTTCCGCGTATGAAAATCTCTAAAATAGATTCGGTCGGAACGAATATTTGCTGCCAGTCAATCTTGAATAATTTGTCAAAAAGATTGTTCATTTCAGTCTCCAACGCCTGGAAAAAAGATTAACGCCGACTCTTTTTTGCGCGTTTTTCCTGATGATTTTACACCAATATTGAACGGCGCGTTAAAGCGTCGGCGTTAGATTTTTAGAAAGCTAGTATTGACTGATAAAAAACTTCACTTGTTCGTTTATTTTGCGCCTTGTCGGGCATAACGCTTGTTAAAGCGGTCAACGCGTCCGGCGGTGTCAACCAATTTTTGTTTTCCGGTAAAAAACGGGTGACATTCCGAGCAAATTTCGATGTGTAAATCATCTTTCATCGTCGAGCGCGTCTTAAAAGAATTTCCGCACGCGCAGACAACCGAGATGTCTTGGTAATTTGGATGAATTTCAGGTTTCATTTTTGTAATGGTCTCCTATATTTATAATTGCGCAAAAAACGCAAACTGTAATAATGATGTGTTTTTGATGAAAGGTCAAGTCAAAAGGTTTTCCAGCCTTTGCTCTTTGATTCCGTAAAAATCCTTGATTGATTGAATCTGCTCGTCAAGCTTTTCATTTTCCGCGCTTTTCTTTTGTTTTGTGCCGACAATCATATTGTTTTTCGGCGTGTGCTCGGTCGAGACAAATTCGAAAAGCTTGGTCGAATAACCGCTTTTTTCGAGCAGTAAAGCGCGCAGACCGTCGGTGATTGATTCGGCTTCGCGTTCGAGCATAACGCCGTGTTTGAGGATGTTTTTGAGCATTTCGGGCGGTTTGATTTGCGGGCGGATTTCCTGATGGCAGCACGGCGCGACGACGATTAAATCGGCTTCGGCTTTGATGCCTTGAAAAATCGCGTCGTCGGTCGCCGTGTTGCAGGCGTGAAGCGCGATTAAAATATCGACGTTTTCCAGCGCGAAATCGCCGATGTAGCCGTGAACGAATTTTAAGTTTTCAAAATCCGAAGCCCGCGCGATGTCGCTGCACAAACCGACCAGCTCGCTTTTCGTATCGACGCCGGTAACTTTGACATCGATGCCGCGAATGTTTTTGAAAAAATCGTAGGTCGCAAACGTCAGATAGCCTTTGCCCGAACCCATATCGACGATGTTTAGCTCTTTTCTGTCCTTCAAAAAGGATTTGTCGAAAAGGCTGCCGAGCGTTTCGACAAATTTGTTGATTTGTTTCCATTTGTCCTGCTGTTTGTCGCGGATTTCGCCGCGGTCGGTGGTAATTCCCAAAGCGCGCAGGTAGAAAACATTCGGGTCGATTTGCTTGCGCTTTTCGCGGTCGTGCTCGATTGGCATTTTCGCCTTAAACGTCGGTTTTGCCACGTTTAGACGCGATTTGTCTTTCTTGCCGATGTCTAATTGGAAATCGTTTTCGGTGGTAAAAAGATGACCGCTGAAAAAATCTTTGCCGAGCATTTCGCGCAGTTTTTTGACCGATTCGTTAAAATCGAAATTCTTCGCCGTGTCGCGCGTGTCGTAGCGATACAGAAAAAAAAGCCGCTTGCCCCTGCGCGTTTCGATAAGGCGCAAAAGCAGTTTTTGCAGATGCTCGTCCGCGCCTTTATAATTACCTAAAGTCATTTTGACGAAGGTTTCTTCGTGCAGGCTGCGGGCAAATTCGCTGATAAATTTTTCGACGTTTTCGATTGACATATTTGGTTTTTATTTTAACGCAAAGGCGCGAAGGCGCAGAGACGCAAAGGAAGAAAATATAATAAAGATAGTTGATATTTCAAGTTGCTTTATAAAAACTTTGCGCCCTTGCGTCTCTGCGACTTTGCGTTAAAAAATAATTTTATGGATATTACAAAAGACGCATTTCTAAAATCGATTTTATATTTATTTCGCGAAACTTTCGAAGGCTCGCCCGAAGGTCAGGGCAGTGCTTACTTAGACCACGGAATCGGCATTTTCTCGACGCTCGAAAAGCTTTCAGCCGAAACCGTGTCGCGCGAAATTAATTCGACGACGATTGCCGCGCAGACCGAGCACGCCAAATTTTATCTCGACCGTTTGTGCGAATTTATGACGGGCAGAACCGAGCGCGTCAATTGGGAACAAAGCTGGCTGATTGAAACCGTCGATGACGAAGAATGGAACGCTTTGCGCGAAGGCGTGCGCAAATCTTACGAAGGCGTTTTGCGATGCTTTGCCGACACGGAAGATTGGAGCGAAGATAACGTCGGAATGGCGATGGGAATGCTGGCGCACACGGCTTATCATCTCGGCGCAATCCGGCAGATTGTAAAAGCGATTTAGCCACGAATAACACAAATGAATGGTCTTTGATTTTTGACCTTTGACCTTTGAAAGAAGAAATCAAAGGTCAAAGGTCTAAGCTCAAAGGTCAAAAACATATGAACAACTTATTTCATCTTGCTTTTCCCGTTAAAAATTTGGACGAAGCGCGCGCGTTTTACGGCGGCGTTCTTGAATGTGAAGAAGGCAGAAGCTCGGATTGCTGGATTGATTTTAACCTGTTCGGGCATCAAATCGTGACGCATCTCGCGCCCGAAGAAGCGGGCGTTCGCGCGACCAACGGCGTCGACGCCGACCACGTTCCGATTCCGCATTTCGGCATCGTTTTGCCGATGGACGAATGGCGCGCGTTTGCCGAAAAATTAAAGTCGAAAAACGTCGAATTTATCATCGAGCCGAAAATCCGCTTCGCCGGAGAAGTCGGCGAACAAGCGACGATGTTTTTCCTCGACCCGAGCGGAAACGCGCTCGAATTTAAAGGCTTTAACGACTTTTCTTTGGTCTTCGCGAAGTAAGAATAGCCCGCGGATGAACGCCGATTTAGCGGATTGGCGCAGATTTATTTTAAAATTTATCCGCGTTTTATCCGCCGAATCCGTGTTCATCCGCGGGCTATTTCTTTTTTATGAAACATACGGAAATCGTCATCATCGGCGGCGGCGTGGTCGGCGCGAGCGTCGCTTATCATTTGACCGAACGCGGCGCAAAGGACGTTTTGATTTTGGAACGCGAGGCGCGGCAGGGCGAAGGCTCGACCGGCAAGGCGACCGGCGGCGTGCGCGCGCAGTTTGAAACCGAAATCAATATTAAAATGTCGCTCTATTCGCTCGATTTTTTCGAGCGTTGGGATTTCGACTGCGGTTACGAGCCGCGCGGCTACCTGTTTTTCGGAACGGACGACGCGCAGTTTGAATATTTGAAGCGAAATGTCGAAAAACAAAAATCGCTCGGCGTGCGCGATGTCGAAATTGTCGATTGCGACGCGATAAAAAAAATCGTCGAAGGCTTAAACTGCGAAGACATTCGCGGCGGAAGCTTCGGCGCGCGCGACGGCTTTATCAATCCGCTCGGCGTGCTGGAAGGTTTTGGCAAAAAAGCCGTCGAAAACGGCGCGCGGGTTGAATTTGAAACAAAGGTTTTTTCGATTGAAACCGCCAACGGGAAAGTAAAAGCCCTGCGGACGAATCGCGGAAAAATCGAATGCGAAACGGCGGTGATTTGCGCGGGCGCGTGGGCGCGCGAATTGGCGGAAACAGCCGGAATCGATTTGCCCGTCGAGCCGCAAAAACGTCAAATCGTCTGGGCAAAAGCGTCGAAAAACTTTCAAAAAAATCTGCCGATGGTGATAGATTTGGGCAGCGGTTTTCATTTTCGTCCGGCGAAAGATTCGCTCGATGAGATTCTTTTCGCCTATCCTGACAGAGACGAAAAGCCTTCGTTCGACACAAATTTTGACGAATCTTTTATCGAAAAAGTTTACGCGCGGGCGCGGCATCGCGCGCCGTTTTTGTGCGAAACCGAAGTCGTCCGCGAAAAATGCCGCGCCGGACTTTACGAAAATACGCCCGACCATCACGCCATTTTGGGCGGCTGTGAAGTCGAAGGCTTGTATTTTGCCAACGGCTTTTCCGGTCACGGCGTAATGCATTCTCCGGCGACAGGTCGCGCTCTCGCCGAAATTATCCTCGACGGCAAAGCGACCTTTCTCGACGTTTCGTGTCTCGAACTAAAAAGATTTGCAACAGGCGAATTGCTTCACGAAACTGCATTTATTTGAGGAAGAAATAGCACGCGGATGAACACGGATTCGGCGGATTTTCACGGATATTTTTAAAATAAATCTGCGTCAATCCGCTAAATCGGCGTTTATCCGCGGGCTATTCTTTTGTGATAAATTAAAAGTATGAAGACAGCAATCGTCCATCATCCGATTTATCAAAAACACGACACGGGTTTCGGGCATCCCGAAACGCCGAAGCGTTACGAAGTTATTATCGACGCGCTGAAAAGCGACGCGAATTTTTGGGGAAATTTGACGGAAATTACGCCCGAAAAGGTTTCTAAGGGAATCATTCAGGCGGCGCATACACCGCAGCATTTTAAGCGCGTCGAGCAGGCTTTTTCGGAAGGCGTCGATATGCTCGACGCCGATACGGTGATTTCGATGCAGTCGTTTGACGCTTCGCTGTTCGGCGCGGGCGGCGCGTGTCGCGCGGTCGATGCGGTGATGTCGGGCGAAGCGAAAAACGCGTTTGTCGCCGTTCGCCCGCCGGGACATCACGCGACCGCCGAAAAGGCGATGGGCTTTTGTCTTTTTAATAACGTCGCCGTCGCGGCTCGTTACGCGCAAGGGAAATACGCGGAAATCGAACGCGTCGCGATTATCGATTGGGACGTGCATCACGGCAACGGCACGCAGGGAATTTTCTTTGACGACCCGAGCGTGTTTTTCTTTTCGATGCACCAATATCCGTGGTATCCGGGAACGGGAAGTCGCGGCGAAACCGGCTTCGGGCGCGGGAAAAATTACACGATGAACGTGCCGGTCAAAGCCTACACGCAGGCTTCGGAACAAAAGCGAATGTTTGAAGCGGCAATCGGCGATATTGCCGAAAATTTCAAGCCCGATTTGATATTTATTTCCGCCGGATTCGACGCGCATCTGACCGACCCGCTCGGACAATTGCGGCTCGAAGACGAGGATTTTATCTCGATGACGAAAACGGTCAAACAATGGGCGGATGAAGCGTGCGGCGGGCGCATAGTTTCGTGTCTCGAAGGCGGCTATAATCTGGAAACTTTGGGCGAAACGGTAAAAAATCACGTTTCCGAACTCGGCAAATTCAAGATTTAAGATTTAAGATTCAAGATTGGAAAACGAAAATTAATCTTGAATCTTAAATTTTGAATCTTGAATTTCGCCCGACTTGTGATACACTTTTTTTGAACTCGTCCAACCGAATTAAAAAGGAGTAAAAAGCGATGCCGGATATAGAAATTCCGTGTGTGCAATGCAAGGAAATCTTTCTTTTTACGGAAAAAGAACAGGAAATTTTCTACCAGCGCAATATGATGCCGCCGCAGAGATGCCCGAAATGTCGCTCGAAAAAGGCGGCGGCGGGCGAAAACGCGCCGGCAAAATACGAAATCGTCTGCGACCATTGCGGCAGACACGACCATGTTCCGTTTCAACCGAAAGTCGGACGCGAGGTCTTGTGCCGCGAGTGTTTTAACGCGAATAAATCAAGAATGAGATTTGCCTAAAAATTAAATTAGGTGTAAAAGTGATAGAGTGAAAAGGCGCGCCGCGCGGGATGCGGCGAACTTTTTCACTCTTTTGTATTTGATGGATTTTGAGACTGTAAATTACCAATTGAGCGACGCGGCGGCGATTATTACCTTTAATCGTCCCGAAGCTCTCAACGCGCTTTCGCTGCAATTGACGCGCGATTTGGAAGCGGCGATTAGAAAAGCCGTCGCCGACAATGCGCGCGCGGTGATTTTAACCGGCGAAGGCAGAGCGTTTTGTTCGGGCGGCGATTTGCGCGAGATGCGCTCGATGTGGGAACGCGAAGGCAGAATCGAGGCGTTTATGGAAGAGCCTCTGCGCGCTTTGCACGACGTAATTTTGCTCATTCGCGAAACGCCGGTTCCTTTTGTCGCGGCTGTGCAGGGCGTCTGCGCGGGCGCGGGAACAAATTTCGCGCTGGCGTGCGACATCGTTTTTGCGGCGGAAAATGCGAGCTTTAATCAGGCGTTTGTCCGCATCGGTCTTTCGCCCGACTGCGGCGGCACGTTTTTCCTGCCGCGCGCCGTCGGCGAAAAGCTCGCGGCGGAAATTTTTATGACCGGCGAAACAATTTCCGCCGAACGCGCGTTAGCCATAGGTATGATAAACCGCGTCGTCACGGCTGAAAATTTGATGAACGAAGCGATGTCGATGGCTATGCGCCTCGCCCTTGCGCCGACCGCTTCAATCGGGCGAATCAAGCAAATGCTCAACGCGTCTTATTCAAACAATCTCCGCGAGCAGCTTGTACTCGAACACGGTTGCCAGATTGAATCGGGTCAATCGAACGATTTTAAAGAAGGCGTGACGGCATTTTTCGAAAAACGCCAGCCGCAATTTACGGGAACTTGAAAATTTGATTTTGTTTAGAAGGTAAAAGCCGTCGGGTTTCGAGCCTGACGGCTTTTCTCATTTTAGATTTTAGATTTTGGATTTGCTTCTTTCAATCCAAAATCCAAAATCTAAAATCCAAAATCCATAAACTGTTATGAATTTAACTTACGGACAATTGATTCGCGGAAACCGTAATTTCCGAAATTTGCTCTGGGGGCAGATTATCTCCGAGCTTGGGAATTGGTTTAATTTTATCGCCGGTCTTGGGCTGGTGCGGCTGGTTTCGGAAGCTTCGCCGATGGCGGCGGGAATTTTGCTCGTCTGCCGTCTTTTGCCGTTTGCGATTTTTTCGCCGATTGCGGGAACGTTTGTCGATAGATTTTCGCGCCGTCAGGTGATGATTTATTCGGACTTGATTCGCGTTGCGGTCGCGCTGATGTTTTTATTCGTGACGAGCGCGGAAAACCTGTGGATTGCTTACACGGCGACGATTTTGCTTTCTACTTTAGGCGCGTTTTTTGACGGCGCGAAAAACGCCGCCGCGCCGAATATGACCGGCAAGGAAGGCTTATTGGCGGGAACGGCTTTGCTGTTTTCGACGCGCTTTTTGCTGATGGCAATCGGCTCTGCGCTCGGCGGTTTGGCGGCGGCGGTTTTCGGCTACAAAATCGCTTTTATCATCAACGCCGCATCGTTTCTCATTTCGGCTTTTTCGGTCTGGCTGATTCCCGAAGAAGCGACAAAAGAAGTGCGGAATGAGGAACGCAGAATGCGGAATGAAGAGTTTTCTTTTGATTCCGCAATCCGCAATCCGCAATCCGCATTTGATAGACCTTCGTTCTTTACCGAGCTAAAAGAAGGTTTTGCTTACACGACGCAAAATCATTTCGCTTTGACGATTTTGGTGATGAACGTGATTTGGGCGACGGGCGGCGGCGCGATAAATATTATTTACGAGCGGCTCGGCGGCGTTTATTTCGCCGAAAGGGAAAGCTTAAATCCAGACCTCGCGCTCGGCGTTTTGTGGGGCGTGAGCGGTTTGGGTTTGACGCTCGGAATGTTGATTGCGCATCGCGTTTCGGCGTGGCTCGACCGCACGAATCTGCATAATCCGTTTATCGGCTGGACTTTAGTCGTACACGGAATTTTGTTTGCGATTGCCGGTTATATGCCGCACCTGTGGCTGGTCGCGTTTTTCACGTTCGTCTCGCGCGCCATCGTCGGCGTCGAATACGCGGTGCAGGAAACGATGTTTCAGCGCAGCCTGCCCGACTATATTCGCGGGCGAATTTCGACTTTGGACAGAGGCGCGGAAATGACCGTTTTCGGTCTTTCGATTTACGCGTCGAGCCTTCTCGTCTATCAAATCTCGCCGCAAATGCTGACCGTCATTTCGGGCATTCTGTCGGCAAGCGCGGGATTGGTCTGGTTTCTGCGAATGAGAAAGGCGAAGGTCGAAAACTACAATTCTGTAACGAGCGAGGCGTAAGAAATAGCCCGCGGAGAAACGCGGATTTAGCGGATTTTCGCAGATTTATTTTTAAAATTTATCCGCGCAAATCCGCCTCATCCGTGTTCATCCGCGGGCTATTTCCTAAGCCGTAATCATCACGGCTTTAGTTCCGGTTAATTCCGAAAAATCTTTGGTGAAAATCGTATCGACGCGGCGGATTCTGCCGATGGATTCGACGATTTCCTGCGTTGAGATAAAGCCGTCTTCGACGTGCGCGATAGTCCACGTTTGGATGTGCGAAGCGGTGCGCAAAACGTCTTCGAAAAGGCGCAAATACTGCGATTTTGTTTCGACCAGCGTGCCGAGTCGGTTTGCCTGCGCTTGCTCGAAATCGTTCCAGAAATCGTCGCCGCCGCGAAGCCATTCTTCGCGCCACGCGGCTTGACCGAGATAAGCTTTCTGCGCTTGATTGTGCGCGCGCGGCAGGCGCAGAAACATCAAATCGGTGTAGTTTTCGGCGATAAACTCGAAGGCGTTGCGGTTCGAACAAGTGTTGTTTTGACCGTTGTTGACCGGCTCGGGCGTTGCGCTCCAAAGGCGTCGGAAAACGTTCGAAAGCGGCTGTCGAAGCTCGCGCGTTTCTTCCGAAAAAGACAAAACGTAGTCGCCGACGCGCGTGCCGATGGTCAGAGCAATCGCGCGCGCGACGGGCGATTGCAGCTTTTCGATATTCTGCCGCACGTTGTCAAACCACCACGCGTCGGTTTCGCCGAACCAACGGCGCAGAGCTTCATTGTTCAGGCGATAATGCGGAATATATGCGTCTTCGAGAACCGTGTTAACGTCTTCGTCCGACAATTTTTCGCCGTTGTTTTGAATTTCGGCGACGGCTTTTGTCCAGCCCGTCTGCGTTAAATCGTTCGCCAAAACGCGAACTTCCCAGCGTTTGAGATACGTTCCGAGATTCGGCTCATTGGTAAACGGCAGCGCGGCGGTCTTAAATTTCAAACGCCGCAAGACGTTTAATTCAAATGCCAGCCAGCCTTTCGGCGTGTGTTTCGATTGAATCATTGCTTATTTATAATTGTCCCAAAACTGCGAGTAAGCCGCGTTTTGTTCGGAATTTTCCTCGACCGTTTCTTTCGGTTCGGGCGGCGCGGTTTCGGGAATTTCCGAAACTGTCGGCTCGGACGTTTCGGGAATTGCCGTTTCCGTCGTTTCCGTTTCCGGCGTTTCAAAAGTTTGCGGCGCGGGCGTTGCGGCAGTTTCCGTTTGTTTTTCTTCGCGTTCGGCGTAAGACGCAAGCTCCGGCAAATTTTCCAGCGCGAGAAAGGCTTTGACCACTTTCGGGTCGAATTCGATTGCAGCCCATTCGGTTAAATATTTGCGCGCTTCTTCCTTTGAGACGGCTTTTTTATACGGTCGGTCGTCGGTCAAAGCGGCGTATGTGTCGGCGACGCGCAGGATTCGCGCGGCGAGCGGGATAAATTCCTGTTCGAGCGCGTCGGGATAACCCGTTCCGTTCCACCATTCGTGATGCCATCGGACGAGAAGCTGGACGGCGCGCGAAAGTCCCTGTTTGGCGGCTTCCTGCTCGCCGATGACCGGATGACGCTGCATATCGACGCGTTCTTCGATGCGCAAAAGTCGATTTTCCCTGAAATATTCGCGATTCATCACGGCTTCGCCGATGTCGTGAACGAGCGCGGCTTGTTGGAGCGAAAAACGGTCGTGCGAGGCGAGATTGAAAGTTTGCGCCAGAGCGTCGGCGATGACCGCAATCCGCACGGCGTGCGCGTGCGCGTAGCCTTCAAACTCGTCGGTCGCGGCGGCGATTTTTAGAAGTTTCTCTTCAAATTCTGCTTTTAGAATCGAATCCATAAAAATAGTGGTAAGTGCTGAGTGGTAAGTGGTAAGTGAAAAACAATTCTTCACTTACCACTTACCACTTACCACTTACCACTGTAATTTACTATTTACTCTGCAAACTGTCGAGCAGACTTTGCGCTTCGAGATTGTCGGGCGCGATTGCCAGCAGGCGTTTAAGCTCGCCTTCGGCGCGTTTTAAGAGATTATATTGAATGAAAAATTCGGCTAAAATGATGCGATAAGTTTGGTTTTTCGGCTCGATGCGAACCGCCGCCTGCATCTCGGCTTCGGCTTTGTGACGCGTCGATTCGTCAAACGAAAGCGCTTTGCCGTAAAAGGCGTGATAGCGCGCATTTTCCGGCGCGAGATGAACGGCGCGGGCGAGATACGGCAGCGCGTCTTCGTAATATTCGTCCATCAGCAAGCCGAAACCCGACTTGAAATATTCCTCCGCCATTTTCGCCTGACCGCGCAAATCGACCGTTTCCGAAGGCTCGTTCGTCGCGTTTTCGGCGTCGGCTAATTCCTTGCGCAATTTGAAATCGTAAACTTCGCGCGCGCTTTCGTCGCGCAAAGTTTCATACGCGCGCGCGACTTTGGTAAAAGCGTTTTGAATCTGCGCGTGCATTTTAGGCTCGGTGTTGCGGTGAAAAAGGTCTGGGTGAAACTGCCGGGCAAAAGCGAAATACGCTTTTTTGATGTCGGCGGTCGAGGCTTTCAGCGCAACGTTGAGCGTTTCGTAATGATTCGTCGCCGCTTCGGTTTGCTTGAGATATTCTTCGAGAGAAATTTTCGGCTCGTCTGCTTTTTCCGGCGGTTTGGTTTCGATTGGCTTGACGATTTCCTTTGGCTGAACGGACGGCTTCGGCACGGATTTAAGCTCGGAAAAAAGAGATTTCGGCGCGTCGTCGGCTTCTTTTTTCAAAGTGATTTTGGCGGACAAAATATCGGCGATTTTGCGGTCGCTAAACGCCGTGTTCCAACCTTGCCGCGCCAGAAAACCGCCGAGCCACAAGACGTACAAAACGTGAAAAGTCTCCGGCGAAGACAAACCGCTCAAGGCTTTTACTTCCTCGATTTTCATCGCGGAAACTTCAAAACGCGAAAGAACGAACGCTTCGCGCGGCAGAAAATTTACCGGCGATTGCTGCGCGTTTGCCTTGATGCGAAAAGATTCCTGAAGACTTTTAAACCTGCCGGAAACCGTCGCGCTCGAAAGACTGCGCGCGTAATCAATCAAAATTTGCTGCAAATTGACGTGAAAATAGATGTTTTCCTTGACGCGCGCCAGCGAGCTGAAAATCCATTCGCCCTGCGTCCAGGTGAAAACCACCCGCAAAATTTCCTTTATCTGCTGGACAAAAAAATCGTCAACCTCGGCTTTCGTCAAAAGCCCGTTTCTGACGAGATTTCTGCCGAGTTCGAGGTCGCTCGTAAAATTCGGAATCTCGACAATCTGCTTTGCGCCGACGCGTTTTTCGCGCACTAAAATTTCAAAAAGTCGATGTTTTCGCTCGTTTGAAACGGCAAAGACGACGTTGCCTTCGCTCAGATAAATGACGACCTTTTGCTCGCCTTCGGCAAGCCGAATCGAGCCGCTCAAATTTGTCTGCGAGATTTCGAGCAAAAGCTCGGCAAGCGGATGCTCGCGCAGATTTCCTTTTATTTCGAGATTGCTTTGTGATGTCATCGGAAGTTTTTCAGAGGAAGCCGCAGGAATTGCGAGCCATAACTATGATAACAAATCGGCGCGCGGCTAAGCAATATTTATTCAAACAGGATGGACAGGATGAACAGGATAAATTTAAATTTCGAAACGTTGAATCTTTTAACCGACATCCTGCCTATCCTGTCTATCCTGTTCGAATTTCCCTTTGTGCATTTTTGCGGCTATTCATTTAAAATTAATTAGATTTTCTTTTTGCATAATGATAAATCCAAAAATTGAAATCCGCGAAGTTTGTGAAATCAAAGAGTTAGCCGAATGCGTCGCGTTGCAGCGAGAGATTTTCGCTTTGCCCGAAGTCGAGCTTTCGCCCGTCAGACATTTTATCGTTACCGCGCAGGCGGGCGGTTTTACGCTCGGCGCGTTTGTCGAGCGAAAATTAATCGGTTTCGTCTTGAGCGTTCCGGCGTTTTTGGGCAATAATAAATTTTTTTATTCGCATATGACCGCCGTTCGACCCGAATTTCAAAGCTACGGCATCGGCTCGCGCTTGAAATGGAAACAGCGCGAAAAGGCTCTGGAAAGAAACGTCGGTTTTATCAAATGGACGTTTCAGCCGGTGCAGGCGCGCAACGCGTTTTTTAATCTGGAAAAGCTCGGCGCAATCGTCCGCGAATATCAGCCGAATTTTTACGGCACGGATTATTCGACCGCGCACGAGCAAGGCGGAAATCTCGGATTAGACAGCGACCGTCTTTTCGCCGAATGGCATCTCGAAAGCGAAAAAACGGTCGCGCTCGCCAAAGGCGAAAGCTACGCGGAAAAAAGAAAACTCGCGCGAACCATCGAAATTCCGAACGATTGGAACGCGCTCGTCAAATCAAATCCGCAAGCCGCCATCGACGAGCAAACGCGCATAAAAACCGAATTTCAAGCCGCCTTCGCCGAAAATTTAACCGGCAGAAGCTTTGAAAGAAGCGAAACGCATCCCAAGTTTCTTTTGTTTGAAGAATGAGCTTTGAGCTTTGAGCTTTGACCTTTGCAAGAATAAATCAAAGGTCAAAGGTCAAAAATCAAAAATCAAATTTCTTATGAAAATTTTCGAAATCAATCCCGACATTCGCCGCGCCGAAACGCTCGCGTCCGATTTTTACACGGACGAGAAATATTTCGAAGAGTCGAAGGAAAAAATCTTTGCGCGCACGTGGCAAATGGTCGGTCACGCGGACGAGGTGAAAAATCTTTTGCCGCACAAGATTTTGGAAGATTTTCTCGACGAGCCGATTTTGATTACCAGAAACGGCGGCGGGCTGAGTTGTTTGTCAAACGTCTGCACGCATCGCGGGAAAATTTTGGTCGATGAGCCGTGCGAAGCAAAACTGATTCGCTGCGGCTATCACGGCAGGCGTTTTGATTTAAGCGGGAAATTTCTCTCGATGCCCGAATTCGAATCGGTCGAAAATTTTCCCGCCGCGAGCGACAATCTGCCGAAAATTTCCTTCGGCGAATGGGAAAATTTTTTGTTCGCTTCAATCAATCCAATCGCGCCGCTCGAAGATTTTCTTGCCGGTTTGAAGGAAAACATCGCGCCTTTAAACCTTGAAAATCTGCAATTTGCATCGGCGCGCGACTACGAAGTTCGGGCGCATTGGGCGTTGTATTGCGAAAATTATCTCGAAGGCTTTCACATTCCTTTTGTCCATCAATCTTTGAACGAAGCGATTGATTTCGGCAGCTACACGACCGAAACTTTTCGCTTTTCGAGCCTGCAAACGGGCGTTGCCAAAAACGCGCGGGACGCTTTCGATTTTAATAAAAATATCGCCGCTTTTTACTTTTTTATTTTCCCGAATTTGATGCTCAATTTTTATCCCTGGGGCTTGTCGGTGAATATCGTCAAGCCGCAGAAAACCGATTTGACGAAAGTTTCGTATCTTACGTATGTTTTCGACGAAAGCAAGCTAAACACGGGCGCGGGCGCGGATTTGAACCGTGTCGAATTGGAAGACCAACAGGTTGTCGAATCGGTTCAAAAGGGAATTCGCTCGCGCTTTTACGAACGCGGCAGATATTCGCCCGCGCGCGAGCAGGGAACGCATCATTTTCATCGTTTGATTGCCGAATTTATGAATTTATGAAACATTTGACGACCGAAGAATTGGAAAACGGTTTGGACGAAATCCGCGAATCGCCGAAAGACGCGGGCGTTTTAAAATTAATCGTCCGGCGACCGTCGGAAAACGAGCGCGAAACGCCGCAAATCGGCACGCTCGACATCGAAAAAGGCTTGGTCGGCGACGATTGGCTGACCGACGACGGAAATCTCGAAGCTCAAATCGCGATTATAAACGCGCGCGTCGCCCGATTGGTCGCGCAAGACGAAAACCGATGGAAATTGGCGGGCGACCAGCTTTATATTGATATGGATTTGACCGACGAAAATCTTCCCGCCGGAACGCGCCTCGAAATCGGCTCGGCGATTATCGAAATCACGCCGAAACCGCACAACGGCTGTCGAAAATTTGTCGAAAGATTCGGTCTTGAAGCGATGCTGTTCGTCAATTCGCCCGTCGGAAAACATTTTCACCTGCGCGGAATCTACGCCAAAGTCGTCCAATCGGGCGAGATTCGCGTCGGCGATAAAATTAATAAAATTTGAAAAATCTTTGCGCCCTTGCGCCCTCGCGTCTCTGCGTTAAAATCTTTTTATGGATTTGTTCGACCTAGCCGAAAACAACATCAAAACCGAAATCGAAAATCTTCGCGCCGAAATCGAGCGGCACAACGAGCTTTATTATCAAAAAAGCGCGCCGGAAATCGCCGACGCCGAATTTGACGCGATGCTCGCGCGTCTGAAACAGCTCGAAGAAGAAAATCCCGAATTCATCACGCCCGACAGCCCGACTCAGCGCGTCGGCGGTCGCGCCGAAGGTTTTAAGCCGTTCGTTCACCGCGTGCCTCTGATGTCGCTCGACAATTCTTACGATTTGGACGATTTGAAAGCGTTTGACGAAAGAATCAGAAAGCTCGCCGACGGGCGCGATTTCGATTATGTCGCAGAATTGAAAATCGACGGTTTGAGCGTCGCTTTGCATTACGAAAACGGCGTGCTCGCGGCGGGCGCAACGCGCGGCGACGGCACGGTTGGCGACGACGTTTACAGCAACGTCAAAACGATTCGGACGATTCCGCTTCAGCTCAAAGGCGAATTTCCCGAACGCGTCGAGATTCGCGGCGAAGTTTTTATGCCGCGCTCGGTTTTCGCAAAAATCAACGCCGAACTCGAGATGCAGGGCGAAAAAATCTACGCCAACCCGCGCAATTTTGCTTCGGGAACGCTTCGCCAGCTCGATTCGTCAATCGTCAAATCGCGCCGTTTGGACATCGTGCCTTACGACGTTATTTCGGGTAATCAAAAAATGTTTTCGACGCATTGGGCGATTTTCGAATGGCTCGAAACGGTCGGTTTCTGCACAAATCCGAACCGCGCTTTGTGCGAAAATTTCGATGAATTGGTCGAATTTATCAACTCGATGCAGACCAAACGCGATTCGCTCGACTACGACATCGACGGCGTGGTCGTCAAAGTCAATCAAACGTATTTGCAGCAGGAATTCGGCGCGACGACCAAAGCTCCGCGCTGGGCGATTGCTTACAAATATCCGGCGATGCAGGCGACGACGCGGCTCAACGAAATCCACGTGCAGGTCGGGCGAACCGGCGCGCTGACGCCCGTCGCGTATCTCGAACCCGTTTTGCTCGCCGGAACGGTCGTTTCGCGCGCGTCTTTGCACAACGAGGACGAAATCAAAAGATTAAATATCAAGCTCGGCGATTACGTTTTAATCGAAAAAAGCGGCGAAATAATCCCGCAAATTTTGCAGGTCATCGAATCGAAACGCGACGGCGACGAGCGCGAATACGAATTTCCGAAAACCTGTCCGGTCTGCAATTCGCCCGCCGTTCGTCCCGAAGGCGAAGCCGTGACGCGCTGTTCAAACACGGATTGCCCCGCCAAAATCAAAGCGCGCATCGGCTATTTTGCGATGCGCAAAGCGATGGACATCGAAGGCTTGGGCGACGTTTTAATCGAAAAGCTGGTCGATTTGGGAATAGTCAAAAACGTCGCCGACTTATACGATTTAACCGTCGAGCAAATCGCCGAGCTCGAACGAATGGCGGAAAAAAGCGCGACCAACTTAATCAACCAAATCGAAGCCTCGAAAACGCGCGGGCTTCAGCGTCTTTTATACGGCATCGACATCCGCCACGTCGGCGAACGCTACGCCAAAATTCTCGCCAATCATTACCGAAGCATCGACAAACTCGCCGAAGCCTCAATCGAAGAACTCGACGCCATCCACGAAATCGGCTTAACCGTCGCCGAAAGCGTCTTCAGATGGTTTCAAAATCCGTCAAACCGCGAACTAATCGAAAGACTAAAAACCGCCGGTGTAAAAATGGAAATCGACGGCAATTCGACGGCAAATTTCGACGAAAACTTTGTCGGCAAAACCTTCGTCCTAACCGGAAAGCTCGAACAATTCACCCGCGACGAAGCCGCCAGAATAATCGAAGAACGCGGCGGACGCGTCGCATCGTCGGTCAGCAAAAACACACACTTCGTTATTGCCGGCGCGGACGCAGGCTCGAAATTAACGAAAGCCGAATCTTTGGGCGTAAAAGTTTTGAGTGAAGACGAATTTAAGGAAATGATAGATTAAAATTTAAGGATTATGTCCCATCACGAGAAAATTGTTCATTTCTACTACACTAAACGAGCTGAAAAGTTTTAGCGCAATTTCAAAATTTCTTTCAAACAAAATCAATAAATCTTTATTGACTATGTTTCCCGTCGTAATCAGCAAAAGTTTTTGCGGTTTGCGTTTCAGAATATAAAGCTTCAAGAAATCGCCGTCTTTTGTAATTACCGTACGGTTTTCATTATCGGCAAAGTCGGCGATGCTCAAATCTTCTGTTTCATTGGCTTCGGGTAAATCTCTTGTGTGAATTGTGTCGAAACCTTGAGCCGACAGCCAATTTTTCAGACGATAAGGTAGTTGTGCGTCAATGATAAATTTCATCACGCGGCAATAATTTTATTAATAGAATTTACCTTGACCAATTTGCTGGCAAACAAAAGACACGCCTGTAAATCTTCCTTTTCAAGGTCGGGATAATCTTCCAAAATCTCTTCCGTTGTCATTCCCGCGCTCATCAAATCGAGCAAAGTTTCCACCGGATAACGCATATTGCGAATCGTCGGCTTGCCGAAACAAACGTTTGGATTGAGTGTGATTCTTTTTAAAAGCTCGTCTTCCATACATTCTCAAAATAACACAACATCTATTTAGCTTCCATATAAACTTTACCGTTTTTCATCACGAATCTGACCTTTTCAATCGCGTTGAAATCGTCCGCCGGATTGCCTTCGACGGCGATGATGTCGGCGAATGTGCCGGTTTTTATTGCGCCGAGGCGCGGGTTGTTGAAAAGACGCGCGGCGTTGATGGTGGCGGCTTGGAGAATTTGGACGGGCGTCATTCCCGATTCGAGATAGGCGAATAAAACGCGTTTGGCGGCGTCGCCTTGCGGACGCTGCATATCGATGTACATATCCGAACCGGCGACGATGGTCACGCCGGCGGCGAGGGCGCGTTTGAGGCGGTCTTGTTGAAATTTTAATTCCTGTTTGATTTGCTCGTCGGTAAGTTTCTGAGTTCCGCCGGAATTTTCGACGAAATATTTAAAGGATTCGAAATCGGAGTCGGTCGGGACGAGCGCAGTGCCTTTTTCCTTCATCAATTTTAAGGTTTCGTCCGAGACTTGATAGGCGTGCTCGATTGAATCGACGCCGGCTTCGACGGCGCGGCGAACGGCGACGTCGCTGGTCGCGTGCGCGGCGACTTTGACGCGATATAGATGCGCTTCTTCGACGATTGCGCGCATTTCTTCCATCGAAAGCATCGTCGGGTTCGGCGTGTTGTTCGAGTAAATTTTGATGCAGTTTGCGCCGAAAGTTATGTTTTCGCGCACCGCGCTGCGCGCGTCGTCCGCGCCGTGAATGATTCGATATTCTTCATCGGCGATGCTTTTATAATTGTACTGCAAGCCGGGAAATTGCCCGCCTTCCGACGATAAACCGGGACCGGAAACATACATTCGCGGTCCGTCGACCGTGCCTTCGTTAATCGCGATGCGCAAGGCAACGTCGCCGAAGCGACCGGAATTTCCCAAATCGCGAACGGTCGTAATTCCCGAAAGCAAAAACGTTTTTCCGCGCGCCGCGCCGCGAAGTGCGCGAAGCGGCGTGCCTTCGATAGTTAAGGCTTTCATTCCTTCCATCGTCAAACCGCCTTGCAGATTTTCCAGATAAAGCAGGTGCGTGTGCGCGTCGATAAGCCCGGGCAAAACGGTGTATTTGCGTAAATCAATAACGGTTGCGCCTTTCGGAACGGGCAGATTCTCGCCGACGCTTTCAATCAGATTGCCTTTGACGATAATATCGCGCGCGGGCAAAAACACGCCGTTTTCCGAATCGAAAAAGCGTCCGGCGCGAATGACCGTAATCGGCTGATTCTGTTGCTGCTGCGGCTGCGCGAACGAGCCGGAAACAAACACGAAGATTATTTGTGCTGCAAAAATAAAGGGGACAATCTTTTTCATAATAATTCGCATTTTGCGACGTTTATTCCAAGTTTGCAAGGATAACGCCGAAGATTATTGAAAGTCTGGCTTTTCGGGTATAGAATGCAGCTATACAGAAAAGGAGCGACGCGTTATGAAAAGATTTTTCTGCGTTTTATTTATTGCGATTTTTGCCGTGGTTTCGGGAAACGCGCAGAACGGCGTTTGGCAAACGCTTGCGCCGGTGCCCACCTTCCGCCAGGGCGCTTCGAGCGCCGTCTTGAACGGAAAAATTTACGTTATTGCAGGTTGGGACTTCAACCAGCAATTGAGTCCAATTGTGGAAGTTTACGATACGGCGACGAACACCTGGGCTTCGGCGGCTTCTCTCCCGAGCGCCAACGTTTTTAACAACGCGGCGGTTGCCGGCGGAAATCTCTACGCGTTCGGCGGCGTTTCAACCGAAAACTTTCGATATAATCCGGGAAACAATTCCTGGACGAGCGTTGCGCCGTCGGTGTTTCCGCACGGGCAAGCGGCGGCGGTCGGCGTAATCAACAATAAGATATACGTCGCCGGCGGCTACGGCAACGACGGGATGAGCGGAAACGAACTGGAAGTTTACGACCCGGTGAATAATAATTGGACTGTTCTCGCGCCGATGAATACTCCGCGATTCGGCTGCGCGGGCGGCGTAATCGACGGGAAATTTTACGTCGCCGGCGGAGTTGACGGGGCTACGTTTACTACGCGGGCGGCTCTTGAGGTTTACGATCCGGTGACGAATACGTGGACGACACTGCCGTCGATGCCGACGGCGCGTTCGAGAATCGCGGCGGCGGTCGTCTTCGGTGAGCTTTGGGTTTTCGGCGGCGAGCGTCCGAATCTTTACGGCAAGGTCGAAATCTACAATCCGGTCAGCAACCGCTGGCGCACGATTCGCGACATGCCGACGCCGCGCCATAGCATTTGGGCTTCGGTGATTGGAAATAAAATCTATATTCCGTCGGGCGCGGGCAATCCGGGTTTTGGTCCCACAAACGTCAACGAAGTTTTCATCGTCGCCAACAAACACGCCGATTTTGACGGCGACGGCAAAACCGATTTGAGCGTTTTTCGCCCGTCCGACGGCATTTGGTATCAAAGTCGAAGCTCGCTCGGATACGGGACGTCCAAATGGGGAATTTCCACCGATACGCCCGTTCCGGGCGATTTCGACGGCGACGGGCGAACGGACGTCGCGGTTTTTCGCCCGACGGCTAACGCGGCGCAGCCCGATTTTTACATTGTCAGAAGCTCGGATTCTACATTTACGTATGCGTCGTGGGGCGAGCCGAACGACGTTCCGGTCGTCGAAGATTACGACGGCGACGGAAAAGACGACGTCGCCGTTTACCGCCCGGCGAACAACATCTGGTATGTGATAAAAAGCGGCAGCGGCGCGGTGCAAACGTTTTCGAATATTAGGAGCGGACGTCCGGTCGCCGGCGATTTTGACGGCGACGGCAAAGGCGATTTTACGAATTTCACCACGGATTACGTCTCGTTTTATACCGCGCGGTCGGGCTCGAATTATCAGGTAGTGCTTATCAAAGCAGTCTGTTGCGCGATTGCGACGGCGGTTCCGTTCGCCGCCGATTTTGACGGCGACGGTAAGGATGACGCCGCAGTTTTTACCAATTCCAGTTCCGGATATTGGTCGATCGTCAGTAGCTCAACGGGCGACAACGAGACTATCGGTGGTCCTTGGGGAAATTCGGGGGATATTCCCGTGCCCGGTGATTATGATGGCGACGCAAAAGCCGACCTCGGCGTTTATCGCAACGGCATATGGTGGCTGAAGCGCACGACTCTGGGACTTCGGGCGGCGAGCTTCGGTTTGAGCGGCGACGTGCCGATTCCGCGTCGCTATTTCCCTTAGAAGCGGACTGTTATTTCTTCCTTCCAAACTTTCGCGCGAAAGCATTATAAAGTTTGTCGATTTCGCCGACTTTTAGAATCTTCGCCGTTGCGAAAAACACGATTCCGCCGAGCGCAATCGGGACGAAAGTTTCGATAATTTTAATCATAAATCCGTTAATTCCCAAATAGCGCGCGAGAAGCGTATAGCTGAAATAACAGACGACCGACATCACGGCGGACGCGACGGCGATGCGGATGAAGGCGGAAAAAATCTCTCTGCCGTTGAGCCGCTTGATGCGTTTTCGCATCATCAGGGCGAGCGCGAAAAAATTGACCAGCGCGACCGAAGAAGTCGCCAGCGCGACGCCGACGTGTCCCAAGCCGTAGCTTGAGAAAACGCGCATAAAAAGCCAGCTCGCCAGCGCGTTGACGACAATCGAGGCGAGCGCGATAAGCATCGGCGTTTTGGCGTCGTCGAGCGCGTAAAACGCGGGCGAGAGAACTTTGATGGCGGCGTAGCCGGTCAATCCGATAGCGTAGCCGGTCAAAGCCCAAGCCGTCATCGGCACGTCGGTTTCCTTAAACGCGCCGCCGTGCGAATAGAGCAGGCGAATAATCGGCTCGCCCAAAACAATCAAGCCGCAGGCGGAAGGCAAAGTCATCAGAAAAACTAAATTCAAAGACGATGAAAGCGTGTCGCGAAAATCTTTGAACTTGCCTTCGCTCGCCATTCTGGATAAAACCGGAACCGAAGCCGTGCCGATGGCGACGCCGAAAAGCCCGATGGGAAATTGCATCAGGCGAAACGCATAGCCGAGCCACGAGATTCCGCCTTCGATGTTTGAGACGAAAAACGTGTTGACCAGAACGTTGATTTGCACGGCTGAAGTTCCCAAAATTGCGGGCGTCATCAACGCCATCACGCGTTTGACGCCTTCATCCGAAAAGCTCAAAACGGGCAAAAAGCGAAAGCCGACCTTTAAAAGCGAAGGCACTTGCATCAAAAATTGCGCCGCGCCGCCGATTAAAGTTCCGATTGCCATTCCGATTATCGCCCATTGCGCCGCGTCCGTCGGAATCGCGTTGCGGTCGCTCGATTTTACCCAGCTTCCGCCCGAAAGCCAGTAAGCAATGACGAGTCCGAGCAAAATCGAAACGATGTTGAAAACCGTCGAAGCCGAAGCCGGAACGCCGAAAATTCCTTTCGTATTTAAAACGCCCATTGCCACCGCCGCCAGCGCGACGAGCAGAATGAACGGAAACATTATCTGCGTTAAAGTTGTGGCGAGCGCGGCTTTTTCGGGCGAAAATCCGTCGGCGATGAGATTGACGAACCAGCCCGAAAACAAAATTCCGACAATCGTGATGATGCTCAAAACGACGGCGAGCGCGTTTAAAACCAGGCTCGCCAGTCGCCACGCTTCCTTTTCGCTTTTGTTGATTTGATAATCGGTGAAAACCTTGACGAACGCGGCGGAAAGCGCGCCTTCGGCAAACAAATCGCGCAGAACGTTCGGGATGCGAAACGCGACTTGATACGCGTCGTTCAAAAAACCCGCGCCGAAATAATAGGCGAAAACCTGCTCGCGCACCAAGCCTAAAACGCGCGAAAACATCACGGCAATCGAAACGATTCCCGCGCTTTTCGCCACGCTCGTCTGTTTCGTTTGCGGTTTTTCGGCTTCGATTCGTTCTGCGGCGGAAGGCTCGGCGAGTTCTTCCGGTTCTTCTTCGACGGGCTGGGTTTTTTCGATTTCGCTCATTTTGTTTTGAGCAAGCATAAAAGAGTCAAAGGTCGAAAATCAAATTGACTTTCGACCTTTGACCTTTGACCTTTGATTTTTTTATTATTCGCTGACTCGCTGGCGCGCGTCGGGATATGTGATGCGCGTGTTTGCCATTCGAACGTCGAGCGAGACGGCTTTGTAAGCAATCGGAACTGCGCCGCCGAGCTGTCCCTGAATCAGGGAAACGAGCGAATTTTGAAACGCGCGAAAACGCGGAACGCTGCCGCGCTGGTTGAAAATGACGAAAAGCACTTTCCCGTTGCGCGTGTTCGCTTCGCCCGACAACGCGCTCGCGCCGCCGTCGGTTTGTCCGAGAGTTCCGGTTTTGCCGACCACGCTGCCGCGCTCGAAGGCGTCGTCGAAACGACCTTCGAGCGTGCCGTCGTCGATTCCGGCGACCGGCATAATGTCGGCGAAAGTCATCTTGTAACGCGCCAAATCCTTCTGCAAGGCGCGTAAAACCTTCATCAATGCTCGCGGCGTGACGCGGTTGATGCCGAGACCGCTCGAGCTGGCGAGATACATTTCGGCGGGCGAAATTCCGGCGTTTAATTGGTTAAATCTGGCGACGGCGTAAGGTCCGCCGAGCATATCGCCGAGGCGTTCCGAAAGATAATTGTTCGAAAAACAAAGCGTCGCTTTGACAATCTCGCGCATCGGCGTCGATTCGTGCGAAAAGAGCAGGCGCGCGTTGGTCGGAATCGATTGGACGTAAACTCCGCCGGTAAAAGAAACGCTCGGAATCATCGTCACCTGACCGTATTTGCCCGAATTGACCAGATAATTTTGCCACGCTTTCGCCGTTGCGGCGTTGCGTTTGTTCGCGTCCATCGTCGCCTGCAAAGACGCCGCGCCCTTTATCGGCGTCGCGCTGTAATTCATCACAAAATTATCGGTCACGATTAAATCGCCGGTGACGTTTGTAATGCCCTGTCGATTCAGTTCGTGCGCGAGAGCGACGCCGTGTTCGAGATTAAAAACGGGGTCGCGTCCCGAAACATAGATATTGCCGTAGAGCGTTCCGCTGGCGCGGTCGATTTGCCCGTCCGTCCAAATGCTGGTCGGGAAACGATAATCGGGTCCGAAGGTTTTCAGAACCGCGAAAGCCGTGGCGATTTTTACGTTTGAAGCCGGATTGAGCGGCAAATCCGCGTTGCTTTCAAGCACGATGCTGCCTTCCTGACTTTCGACCAGAATGCCCGAAACGCCCGGAATGGCAACGTCCATCAAAGCCGGAATCGAGGTTTTGCGCGCCACCGTAACTGCCGACGAGCTTCCGGTTTTAGTCACCAGAGGCGTCGCCGTCGGCGTCGGTTTGGTGTTGCCCGGCTGAACGATTGGAATGTCCTGAAGCAGAGGTTTTGTTTTTGTTTGTGCGAAAACGTCAATGGTTGAGCTGACAAAAACTGCAAATGCGGCAACCAGCCAAAAGGCTTTATTATTTCTAAATCTATTCATATTTTTTCTTTTGTTTGGCGTCGGGGCAGACTTTTTATTCGTCAAAATGAAAAGCTAACCCAGATTATACCCAACAATCGTTCGACCTTTCAAACCCAGAAAAACCTTTCTGTTTATCGAACGCTCGTTGGATGAATTTTGTTTCGTTTTGGATGCAGTCATTTGAATCAATTATGGAAGCAATTCTATTCTCTTATAACTCAAAAAAACGGAAAAGGAAAGTTTTTTTTGAAAAAAAGTAAAATTATTGACAATCGCGCCGCTTAATTCATAAAATTAACCGCCGATTAATTGTTTTGTGAAAAAAGAACAGACACCTTTAACGATTGAAAAAATAAAAGCAGCGCACGCCGAACGCCGCGACGATATTCGGAAAAGACTCGCGGAATTTGAAGCCGTCTGGCTTTCGGGAACGGACGAACGTTTGTGGGAAGAAATGGTTTTTTGTTTCTTTACCGGCGGCTGTTCGGCGCGGATGGGACTTCGCTCGGTCGAAGCCGTTCGCCCGATTTTGTTGACCGGAAATCACGCCGAATTAGCGAGCGCACTTGTGGGAAGGCATCGCTATCCGAACGCGCGCGCCGGTTACATCGTCGCTTCGCGCGAGTTTTTGCAAGAACATTGCGGCTTGAAATTGCGTAAAAAACTCGAAAGCTTTGAAAATCCGCTCGAACGCCGCGATTGGCTGGTCAAGGAAAAGCGCATCAAAGGCTTGGGCTACAAGGAAGCGAGCCATTTTTTGCGCAATATCGGTTTGAAAGGCTACGCCATTTTGGACAAGCACATTTTGCGCAGTATGGCTGAGCTAAAAATAATTGACGACCCAAAGCCACCAAACACGCGTTCGAAGTATCTAACGATTGAAGAAAAGCTAAAAAAATTGTCAAACCGTTTGGAGATAGATTTCGATGAGCTGGATTTGGTTCTGTGGTCTCTGAAAACGGGCGAGATTCTAAAATAAATTCTGCCAAAACAGGAAAGGAGTTTCGATATGAAATTTACGGACTTTAGGATGAAGAACCTTCTTCCTTTCCGACTGAAACGTTCAAGTATATTTTTCTGCATCTGCCTTTTGATTTTTGCGTTTTCAACCTTTGCGTTTGCCGCCGACATCGAGCCAATCGACGCCGACAGCGTTAAGGAATTAATCAAAAAAGCCGACAAACTGACCAAACGCGGCGAGCTTGCGGAAGCCGAAAAGCTTTTGCGCCGCATCATCGACCAAAACCCGAAGGAATCGAAAGCGAAGGTCAAGCTCGCTTATGTTTTGCTGAAAGAAAGGCGTTTGGTTGACGCTTACACGCTTTCTTTCGACATTGCCAAAGCCGAGCCGAAAAATTCCTACGCGTTCGCCGTTTTGGGAATGATTTTGCTCGACACGGGAAATTTTAAGGAAGCCGAGCTGACCTTAGTTAACGCGCTGAAAATCAACAAAAGGGAATCGCTGGCGTGGATGGGACTCGGAATGCTCGATTTTTATTTGAATCGAATTAATAAAAGCATCGAAAGCCTGCGCTACGCCGATTATCTCGACTCGGACGAGCCGGATTACGTTTTCGCGCTGGCGCAGGTCGCGGCGCGCGCCGAAGAATACAATATGGCGGCGAGCGCATACCGGCGTTTTCTCGAAGTTTCGCCGTCACAGGATAAGGAACGGCGCGACCGCATCAAAGGCTTGATTGATTTTCTCGAATATCTCGGCAACAAAACGTCGCTTTATTACACCGGCAGCGAAAAACAGACGAGCGTTACTTTCAAGCTTTTGCAAGACCGTCCGGTGGTTCAGGTAAAAATCAACAAGTCGGACGAAAGCTTTAATTTCGTTCTCGACACAGGCTCGGGAATTTCCGTTATCAGCGAGCGAACGGCGGAGAAATTAAACGTCAAGCCGGTCGCGCGCGGCGGAATGGCGCGCGGATTCGGTGGCGACGGAAAGTTTGAAATCGTCTATGGCTTTTTGAATAAAGTGAGCATCGGCGATGTCGATATTCGAAACGTTCCGGTTTATATTCGCGAGTTTCACGCGGCAAACGAGGAAATCGACGGCTATATCGGGCTTTCGCTCATCTCGAAGTTTTTGACGACGATTGATTACGGGGACAAGAGCTTTAAACTGATGCGAAAAGACGAATCAGCCGCCGCGCAGGTCGTCGATAAAGACGCGCTCGCGCTGCCGCTGCGCCTGACTTCAGCCGGATTTTTAAGCGGCGAAGTTCAAATCGAAGGCGTCGAATCTTCGCTCAATTTTATCGTCGATACGGGCGCGAGTCTTTCGGTTATTTCCAACGACCTCGCCAGGTCGAGAGAGCTGAGCAATTTCGTCATCAACGAAAAAATCCGCGTCATCGGCTCAGCCGGCGAAACGACCGAAATGCCGATGTTTATGCTTCCGCGCGTGACTTTCGGCAACAACACGCGCGACCGAATCAAAGCCATCGCGCTTGATTTGGACTTGATAAACGAAACGTCCGGCTTTTCGCAAGCGGGAATTTTGGGCGGCAATTTTTTGAAAAACTATCGCCTGACCTTCGATTTTCAAAACTCGAAAGTGATTTTCGTGCCGCTCAAGCAATGAGTTCAAAGCTCAAAGTTCAAAGTTCAAAATTTGCGCCGCGCTTTGAACTTTGAACTTTGAACCTTAAACTCTTAAGTATGAAATTAAGCTTATATCTCGAAACCTCAGTCGTCGGCGCGTATCTCGACAACGGCGAGACTTTCCGGCGCGATTTGACGATGCGCTGGTGGGAACACGAGCTTTCCGAATACAAGGCGTTCAGCTCGATTCTCGTGCGCCGCGAGCTTGAATCGGTCGCCGAGCCGCACCGAACGGGCTATCTCAAGCTCATCAAACCGCTCGACGAGCTTGAGCTTTCGGAAGAAGCGGCGATTTTGGCGGAAGGTTATATTTCGCGCGGAATTTTTCACCGCAAATTTATCGCCGACGCGCTTCACGTCGCGCTCGCTTCGTTTCACAAAATCGATTATCTCGTGACGTGGAATTTCGGGCATCTGGCAAACGTTCGCAAACAGGCGCGGATTCGGCTTTTCAACACCGCCGCCGGATTTTTTTCGCCCGTTATCGTGACGCCCGAATTTCTCGTGCATAGTTAATCGCGGTTTTGAGTTGACGATTCGAAAATTAAACATTAACAATTAAAATTAGATTATGTATCGCCGCCCGAAATTTCAGGAAGTTTTATTGAAAATCCGGCAGGATATGTCGCGCGAAGCCGATTACGACGTTGATTTGTTCGCCGAAATGATTCGTTCGGGAAGATTTTCGAAAGACGAAAACGCCTACGAGATAAACGGAAATCAAACGAGCGGAGAAAAGGACAAAATCGAAAATCCGAAATCTAAAATCTAAAATCACGATGCGCCGCTATTTAATTTTCAGCCTGATAATAATTGTCCTTTCTTCATCGATTGGACTTTATTTTTTTAACCGCTATTGGATTCATCGTTACGACGAATTAATCGCGCGGCAGGCGAGCGTTTATCATCTGGACGAAAAACTCGTGTGGAGCGTGATTTACGAAGAAACTTATTTTAGCGCGTGGAAAATCGGCGCGGACGAAGAAGTTGGTTTGATGCAGGTAAGACCGATAGTTGCGCGCGAATGGGCGGGCGAAACCGGCTTTCGCGAATTTAAAGAGCAAGCCGCCGAAAACGTCAAAGAATTATTGACCGACCCCGAACGCAACATCCAAATCGGCTGCTGGTATCTGGAAAAAATGCGCGAAAATTATCGCGGCTATCCGGCGGAAACCGCGATGAGCTTAGCCGCCTACAACGCCGGCGCGAGCCGCGTCAACGAATGGAGCAAACAGCAAGCCGCAACCTTGAGCGAGCAGGAATTTATCGACCAAATCAACATCGCTTCGACTAAATCTTACGTCACGTCGATTTTAGAGCGATACCGGAAAAACTGAAAAGTGAGAACTGAAAACTGAAAGGTAAGAAGAATTTAGTTTTCAGTTTTCAGTTTTCAGCTTTCAGTTTTTATGAAGATTCTTACAGCCAGATACGTTTTGCCGGTTTCGGCGGAATTGATTGAAGACGGCGCGGTTGCGGTCGAAAACGACAAGATTATCGCCGTCGGCGCGCGCGCGGAAATTGCCGAAAAATTTCCCGAAGCCGAAACGCGGGACTTTGGCGAAGCGGTGATTTTGCCCGGTTTGGTCAACGCTCATTCGCATCTGGAAATAACCGCGATGCGCGGATTTTTGGACGAATTTGACGGCGATTTTTATTCGTGGCTGATAACTTTGACCAAAACGCGCGCCGAGAAATTGACCGACGCGGACATTGAAATCGCCGCGCGTTTCGGCGCGCTCGAAGGCGCGCGCGCGGGCGTCACCACTTTCGGCGACATCGGGCGTTTCGGCAAAGCCGGTTTTGAAGCCTTAAAGGCAAACGGCTTGCGCGGCGTTCTTTTTCAGGAAACCGAATTTTCGCCGTCGGACGCGACCTGCGACGAAGATTTTGCGCGGCTCAACGAAAAATATCTCGAATTAAAAGAGCAGGAAACCGCGCTCGTCAAAGTCGGGCTTTCGCCGCATTCGCCTTATACGGTCAGCGCGCGTTTGTTTGAAAAAATCACGAATTACGCGCTCGACGAAAATATAAAAATCACCGTTCACGCCGCCGAATCGGGCGAAGAACACGAACTGCTCGTTTCCGGCGACGGATTTTTTCTGGAGATTTATCGACGCTTCGATTTGCAGTGGTGCGCGCCGAACTGCACGCCAATCGAATATCTCGCCCGCATCGGCGTTTTGCAGGCAAAACCTTTGCTCGCGCATTGCGTTAAAGTTTCCGAAAGCGACATCGGATTAATCGCCGAAAGCGCGTCGCGCATCGCGCATTGTCCGAAATCGAACGCCAAATTCGGACACGGCATCGCGCCGCTCGAAAATTTTCTGGACGAAAAAGTGCGCGTCGGTTTCGGCAGCGATTCGGTAGCGAGCAACAACGCCTGCGACATTTTGGAAGAAGCGCGTTTCGCCACGCTCGCCGCCCGAACGCGCGCCGAACGGCGTAGATTTTTGAGCGCGAAAGAGATAATCGAAACCGCCACGCTCGGCGGCGCGCGCGCTTTAGGCTTGGACGCGGAAATCGGAACGCTCGAAGCGGGAAAGCAAGCCGATTTAATCGCCGTTTCGCTCGAAGACGCGGCGCAGATGCCCGTTCACGACGTTTATTCGGCTCTGCTTTTCGCTTCAAACGCGCGCGACGTAAAAATGACAATGGTCGCCGGCAGGGAAATTTACCGCGACAATCAAGCGAAAATTATTGACGAAAACGAGCTGAAAGCGCGAATGAAAGAAATCGCGCGAAAGATGAAAAATTAAAAAATACAGGCTTTGCCCAAAAAGTTCTTAAAAACATAAGCGACAAAAACAATAGCCCGCGGATGAACGCAGATAAGGCGGATTAGCGCGGATAAATTTTTATAAAAATCCGTGAAAATCCGCTAAATCCGCGTTCATCCGCGGGCTATTTCTTTTTTTATTAATCACCTTTCGGGCAAAGCCAAAAATCTATTTTTTCGCCACGCCCGCGATGATGTATTTCCAGCTTTCGGGAACTACGCGGTCGAAGAAAGTTTTGTCTAATCTTCCGAGCAAGTTTCTTTGCGTTTCGCTGCGCCCGAACGCGCCCGCGAAACCGTTGGTTTGAAGTTTTACGTGCGAGAAAGGCGACAGAAATTCGCGCATTTCTTCAATCGTCACGTAACGCCAATGCGCGCCCCAACGAATCATTTTCCGGCGGAAAAACATATGCGCGGGCGAGGCGACGAGGTTTTCGGCGAAGAATAATTCGCCGCCTTTTTTCAGCGATTTGTGAATTTCCCCGAGAACTCCGGCTTGGCGCGTTTTGTCGCCGATTTCCGGCGCGCCGAGAACGGATTTGAAAACCACGATGTCGAAATGTTCGGTGTATGGAATGTTTTTCGCGTCGATTGTTTCGTATTCGATAAGCGGCGAAACGCCCGCCGCTTTGTGACGCTCGACGGCTTCCGCGCGGACGGAATTTATGTCCGAGCAGACGACGCGCGCGCCTTTTGACGCGAGCCACAGAGAAAGCCCGCCGTAATTTGTGCCGAGCTCGAGCGCGGTGCAATTCGCTAATTCCTGCGTCGAATTCGCCAGCCAGAAATCGAGCGCGGCAGACCAATTCCGCGCGTCCCAATCAACGAAATTCAGGAGACTTTCGCTCATTTTTTCAAAGTCGCTTCCATCTCGCGCAGCAAATCTTTCGGCGTCCATTCGTTTCCGGCGAAAATTTTCACAACTTTTCCGTCCGGCGCGATGACCGCCGTGCGCAGCGAATGGCTAAATTCCTCTTTGTTGTTTTCGTCGGCTTGATAGAACAAGCCGAAAAAATCCGCTACGTCTTTGACTTCCTTTTCCGAGCCGGTCGCCAATTGCCAGACGGTAAAATCGGTTTTCGAATCTTTGCCGAGATAGCCGCGCCCGTATTGTTTTAATTTTTCGGGCGTGTCGTTTTTCGGGTCGAACGAAACGCTCAAAAGCCGAATTTTGTCTTTTAATTCGGCGTCGTCGTTTAATTGATTCGCCAAATCGGAAAAGTTTCGCGACATCAAAATACAGTAATTCGGCAAAGGACATTTGACGTAAATAAACGTAATCGCCAACGCTTTGCCGCGATAATCTTTGAGCGAAAAACGCTTGCCGTCCTGATTGGTCAATGAAAAATCGGGAACTTCCTTGCCGATTTGCGCGAAATTTTCGTTCGGCGTCGGCGCGGGCTTGTTCGGATTCGGCGCCATCAAAATGCCGACGCCTTCGAGCCAATAGCCGTCTTTATCGACGACCAGAGTGGCGCGAATTTCCGCGTCTTTCGTCAAATCGTCCCAAACCCAATCGTCCTTGATGGGAAAATCCATCGTCATCGCATCCATATAACCCGGAATTTCCTCGTGCGCGATAGTCGCCTTTTTCTTCGCCCTATCGACCGCAACGACCTTTCCCTTGATGGCGTATTGCTTGGCGTCAGCCGACGCGTTTTGATTTTGCGTCTGCGATTTTTGGCAAGCCGCGAATAGAAAAATTACCGATAAAAATAAAATTAAATAGCGCATAAATTTTCTTAATTTTGCAATAAATAAAATACGAGGGCAAATAGCCCGCGGAGGAACGCGGATTCGGCGGATAAGCGCGGATAAATTTTTTAAATAAATCTGCGTCAATCCGCTAAATCCGTGTTCATCCGCGGGCTATTTGTTTTTCAAATTCGCATCGTAAATCATTTGATAAACTCGATAATTCGCCATCACGCGATAGACGTAATCTTTCGATTGCGAGAAGACGATTTCCGGAACGTACCGGTCGGGATTGTCGGATTCGGCGCGCGCCAGCCAGCGAATCATATTGTCTTCGCCGCCGTTGTAGCTTGCCGCGACCGCCTGCGGCTGGTTGGGAAATTGGCGGAAAAGATTGGCGAGATATTGCGAGCCGAAAAGAATCGCCGTCGGCGGATTGTAAAGCTCGTCCTGTTTGAAATTCGTGCGCCCAAGCTCGGCGGCGATTTTGTCCGAAGTCGTCGAGATAAACTGCATCAGCCCGCGCGCCGCCGCGTAAGATTTAACGTCGGCGCGATAGCGCGATTCCTGCCGCATAATCGAAAGCACGAAACGCGCGTCGAGATTTTTTTCGGGCGCGTATTTCAAAAGCGAATCGGCAAACGGCGCAGGGTAAAGCATCTCGATTTGCTCGCGCGGAATCAGCTCGATTTGATAGTCGGCGGGAATGTTTTTCCAGAGCGGCTCGATAAACGCCACCGCGCGATTTGCCATCTCGCCGCGCTTATAAAACGTCGCTAAAGTGTAATTAAAATTAGTTTTGTCCGTTATTTGCGGCTGACTGCTTTCCAATTCCGGCGCGGCTTCGTCGTAAAGCCCTAAAAACAAAAGCTCGTCGGCTAAATTGCCGTGATAATTTTCGTTGATTTTCGTGCGTTTATCCTTGAAAGCTTCCTTTCTGCCGAATTCGAGCAGCTTCAAATTCGGAACTTTTTGGTAATCGGGCAGGCTGGCGTAAGCCTTTTTGACGATTTCCAACATTCGCGCGCGGATTTCGGCGTTTTCCGACAAACGCAGAACGGCTTGCGCGCCGATTCTCTGCGCTTCGGCGTTGCGGATTTCGATGTTTTTGGTCAGCTCGCCGATTTTTTGAACGGCGAAGGATTTCGATTTTTCGTCCGCCGTCAGAGCCTTTAATCTTTCGGTCGCGCGCCAGCCGTAATATTCGTTTCGACCGTCCGGAATCGATAGATAAACGTCGATTGCTTCCGTATATTTTTGCAGTTGTTCGAGCGCAAAGCCTTTTAGAAACGTAACTTCCGCCTTGTTCGTGCCGCCCGGAACGCGCGTTCCGCCCAAATCGGGAAACGTCAGAAGCTTTTCCAAATCCGCGAGCGCGCCTTGCCAATCGGTTTGCGTGATACGAATCCGCGCCTGCGCGAAAAGCGCGACCGCTTCGGGCAATTTGCCGCGAAAAGCTTCCTGCGTTTTCGCCGTCCATTTCAAAGCGTCGCCGTCTTCGCCCGCGTCGCGCAAAAGGTCGACGATGTTCAGATAAGCGCGCTCGACGTTTTCGGCGTCGGGATATTTTTCGATAAATTTTTGATAGCGCGAAACGGATTCCTTCGTTTTGGTGACGCGCGAATAGGCGGAAGCCGCCTGATTCAGAGCGTCGCGCGCAATCACGTCGTCGGGAAACTGCGCCTGCACGCGCTCGAACCATTCGATTGCCTGCGCGAAATTTCCTTCCTGCGCGTATGTCCGACCGATTTGATACAGCGCGAACGCAACGTTCGTGCTTGCCGGAAAACGCTCGACGACTGCTTGATAATGCATTCGCGCAAAAGGAAAATTGCGGTTGAAATGATAAATCGAAGCGCGGCGCAGGTTTTCGGTTTCGTCGAGCTGCGGCGCGATTTTGCCGAGATTTTCGCGCCCGCCGTCCATCTCGTCCAAAATGCGCGCGGCGGCAAGCGCAAAATCGTCGGGCTGCGCCGGATTGCTTAATTCGACAATCAATTTCGTCAAAGTCTCGCGCGCTTCCGTCGTCTTTCCGCTTTGCAAATACGCCTGCGCGAGCAGAAATTGATTTTCTCTCGTCAGTTCGTTGTTCGTCGTTCGTTGTTCGCCGCCGTTCGTTTTTTGCGACGAACCGCGAATCACGAGCAACTGACTAATCACGGCTTCATAATTTTTGCTTTCGAAAAGCGAGCGCGCAAGCCGCGCCTGAACCGCGTTTTTTAACAAGCTGTCGGGCGCGAAAACGGAAATTTCCTGCAAATAAGCGCGTTCGAGCATCAAATTTCCCGACGCGCGCGCAATCCGCGAAAGATGCCACAAGGCGTATTCCTTCAAAATCGAATCGCGGTTCGCCGCCGCCTGATAATTTGCCGCCGCCGAAGCAAAATCGCCGGTTTTCTCCTGCAAACGCGCCAAAAGATAATCGTAATTGTTTAGCTCGAAGGATTTTTTATCGAGCGATTTTAGCTCGGCAATCGCCGTTTGATAATCCGCCGATTCGACCGCCGTTTTTATTTTCTGATGTGTTTCGGACGAGCTTTGAGCGAAAATTGAGGCGCAGAAAAAAAGGAAAAGCAAAAAAATAGACAGCCGTTTCATAGACTGAATTTTAGCTTGATTCGACGAAATAAAAAAGGAGAGTTTCGGTAAACTCTCCTTTTCGCCGTCGGGCAAATTAATCGCCCAGATAATTGAGCCGCAGGTTGGCGTATTGCGCCGGAAGGTCGCCGGCGAGTCCGAAAGTGACGACGAACGGGTGAAGCGTGTTGCTCGGATAAATCCACCATTGTCCGTTGCGGTAAACGGCGTAATCGGTGTGACCGTCGTTATCGTAATCGTCGGGAACGGGCAAATCGCCGGATTGTCCTTGTCCCCAGAGGAAAGTTACGAGCTGGTTGTTTTGACTTCGGATGTGCCGCCATTGATAAGCGGCGTTGCTCGGCGCAAGAATGCATCCGGCGTCTTCCATACCGTCGCCCGTGTAATCGGCTGGCGCAAGATAAGCCGCGCCGCAGGACAGAGAATAGGCTCTAAAAGTGCCGGAATCGCTATTGCGAATATACCAATTACTGCCGACTTTTACGGCGTAATCGGCTTTGTCGTCATTGTCGTAATCCGCCGGAACGGGATTTGCCGAGCTAACCGGCGTTCCCGCAGGAAGTAACGCGCGCGTGTCGAAATATCTCGGATTGTAGCCGCTCGTCGAAGTCAGAATGTACCAGATGCCGTCTGAAGGACGATAAACGGCGATGTCGGCTTGCCCGTCGCCGTCGTAGTCAGCCGGCGGAAGTATCGCGTCGCCCGAACTTCCCCAGCGAAGGGCGAGCATTTGCCCGTTGGTGCTTTTGCGAATGTACCAAATGCCCGTTTGGTGACGATAAACCGCCACATCCGTGATGCCGTCGCCGTCGTAATCAGCCGCCACGGGACTGTCGCCTGATAAGCCCCATTGGACTTGAAAATAGCTGCCCGATTCCGTGCCGTAGCCGTACCACGTTCCGTTTGAAGGGCGAAAGACGAGAAAATCGGCTTTGCCGTCGTAGTCGAGATTGATTTTGCCTTTGGCGAAGACGCCGCCGGACATCAGTAACAGAAAAGCTAAACAGAGTAAGTATTTTGTAATATTCATTTTTACCTCTTTACCTGAAATAATTGATTGGAGTATCGCCGTTAATGCCGTAATTGAAAATTCGCACGCGCTGCGTCGAGCTTTCGAAAATCCACCACGTGCCGTCCATACGGAAAACGGCGATGTCGGTTTTGCCGTCGCCGTCGTAATCCTGCGGCACGGCTGTGTCGGTCGCCCCGCCGAACCGAAACGCTTCGATTTGCAGATTTTGACTGCGCTGGATATACCATATCTGCTGGAATGGTCGCCAAACGGCGATGTCGGCTTTACCGTCGCCGTCATAATCCGACGGAAGGAGCCGGTCGTCGATGGTTAAATCGCCGAAGGTGTAAACGAGCCAAGAGTTGGTTGCGCTTTGCAGGATGTACCATTTGTTTTCGCCCGGTCGAAAAACGGCGAAATCGGTTTTACGGTCGCCGTCGTAATCGGCTTGAACGGGTCTGTCGTTTAATTGTCCCCAATGTAAAATCAGAGGATAATTCTGGCTGAAACCGCTCGTCGATTTCAAAACGTACCAGACGCCGTTTTGCGGTCGCCAAACGGCGATGTCGGTCGTGCCGTCGCCGTCGTAATCGCCCGGAACGGGCTGGTCGCACGGCTCGAAAGGTCGGCAAACGCCCCATTGCACGACGAGCGGCTGAGCGTTTGTGCTGCGGCGGATATACCAGGTTGTGTTGCTGTTTCGATAAACGGCAAAGTCGGTCAAGCCGTCGCCGTCATAATCGCCCGGCGCGAGCGAGTCGCTTCCCAAGCCCCAAACGGTGGCGGAAGACGTTCCCGATTCGGTCGAATAGCTGTACCATGTTTGTTCCGATTCGCGAAAAACGCCGAAATCGGCTTTGTTGTCGTAATCGTATTTTGGAAATGCGCCGACGTTTGAGAAGAGAAAAATTAAATTAAATAGAGCAAACGTCATCAACGTAAGTTTATTTGCCGACTTCATAAATACTTTTTGAGCTAGAGCTTTTTTATCTAAAATATGCCTTCTCGAAAAATAAAGCAATCATTTTTCGACGGCAGGCAGAGAATTTGTAAAATTCGGTTTCCAACATCTGAAACTGACAATCAAAACGAGTTTCCTGTAAAATCTAAAAACTGTATGACGGCAAAAATTTTGAGCGGCAGAGAGATTGCCGAAGCGATAAAACGGGAAGTTGCCGGAGAAATCGAAAATTTACCGTTTCGCCCGTGTCTGGCGGCGGTTCGCGTCGGCGACGACGCGGCTTCGGCGGTTTACGTCGGCAATAAAGTGAAAACCTCGCACGAATTAGGTTTGATTTCCGAGCACGTTCATCTTCCTGCGGAAACTTCGCAGGACGAGCTTTTGGAATTGGTGAAAAACTTAAACGAGCGCGACGAAGTTGACGGAATTTTGGTGCAGTTGCCGCTTCCGCCGCAGATTGACGAAAAAACGATTCTCGAAGCGATAAATCCCGAAAAAGACGTTGACGGTTTTCATCCGGTCAACGTCGGTCGTTTGGCGCAAGGTCAGCCGTCGCTCGCGCCTTGCACGCCGGCGGGCGTGATTGAGATTTTGAAACGTTCGGGAATAAAAATCGCGGGCGAAAACGCCGTCGTCATCGGGCGCAGCAACATCGTCGGCAAACCGATGGCGATGCTTCTTTTGAAGGAAAACGCGACCGTCACGATTTGTCATTCGCGGACGAAAAATCTGCCGGAAATTACCAGCCGAGCCGACATTTTAATCGCCGCCGTCGGTCGTGCCGGATTCGTTCGCGGCGAACACATTCGCCAAGGCGCAACGGTCATCGACGTCGGCATCAACAACGTTTCGGACATAAATTTTGCGCGAGAATTATTTGACGAAACGGAAATCGAAAAGCGTCTGAAAACCATCGAAAAGCGCGGCTTTACATTGGTCGGCGACGTTAATCCGCGCGAAGCTCTGGAAAAAGCGGCGAATTTCACGCCCGTTCCCGGCGGCGTCGGCTTGCTGACCGTCGCGATGCTGATGCGCAACACTTTAGACGCGGCGAAGATGAGAAGAAGAAGAAATTAATGCAAAGGCGCAAAGTCGCAAAGGAAATAAACCAAAAATATCTTTGCGTCTTGGCGACTTGGCGTTAAAAAATAAACTATGAATTTTGAAGAATATCAAAAAGCGGCGAGCCGTACGGCTTTGTATCCGAAGCGTTTGAAAAATCTCGAATATCCGACGCTCGGACTTGCGGGCGAAGCGGGCGAAGTCGCCAACATCGTCAAAAAAATCCAGCGCGATTTCGGCGGCGAATTGACCGAAGAAATACGCGCCAAACTAAAAGACGAGCTCGGCGACGTGCTCTGGTACATTTCCGCCTGCGCCGACGAATTAAATTTAACTCTTACGGAAATCGCCGAATACAACATCGAAAAACTCGCGGCGCGACACAAAAATAAGTGAAAACCGAAAACTGAAAACTGAAAAATTTGTTCTCAGTTTTCAGTTTTCACTTTTCACTTTTCAGTTATGTTAAAAGTCGGTCTTACAGGTTCAATCGCCGTCGGCAAATCGTTTGTGTTGGAGATTTTTCGCGAGCTCGGCGCGTTTGTGCTCGATGCGGATTTGACGGCGCGCGAGGTCGTTCAGCCGAACACGAAAGGTTTAGAGTTAATCGTCGAAAATTTCGGCGGCGAAGTTTTGCAATCGAACGGCGAGCTCGACCGCGCGCGTTTGGGCGCGATTGTTTTCGCGTCGGAATCGAAACGACAACTCTTGAATTCAATCGTGCATCCATTGGTTATCGAGGCGCAAAACGATTGGCTCACGGCGCGCGAGCGTGAAGACGCGAATAGCATCGCTATTATCGACGCGGCTTTGATGATAGAATCCGAAAGTTACCGAAGATTCGCGAAATTGATTGTCGTTTGGTGCAGACCTGAGATACAATTACAACGTCTGGTTTTACGCAACAATCTAACGACGGAAGAAGCTCTGAAAAGAATCGCCGCGCAAATGCCTCAGGAAGAAAAAAAGGCGTACGCCGATTTTTTAATCGACACTTCCGAAGGCTTTGAAGACACGCGCCGGCAGGCTTCTGAGATTTTCGAGCAATTAAAACTTTTAACGAACAAGGGAAAATGAATTTGAGAAAAGGAGAAAAGGAGATGAGGAGAAGAGGAGCGAAAAATCCTGTTCGCAAAACCTCTCCTTTTCTCCTTTTCTCCTTTTCTCCTTTTCTTTTGTTAATTTTTTTGCTCGCTTTCCTGACCGCTTGCAGCGAATTGGAAAGCCCGAAAACCGAGCCTTTTTATTCGCAAACCGCGCCGCCGCAGAAAAAGGAATTTCGCTGGAGCAACGGCAAAATGCCGAAAACCTTCGACCCGGCGATGGCTTCCGCGCCGCCCGAAACCGACGTTGTTCGCGCCATTTTTGAAGGCTTGACCGACACCAACCCGAAAACTCTGGAAACCGTTCCGGCGATTGCCGAAAAATGGACGGCTTCCGCCGATTTCAAAACGTGGACTTTTCACCTGCGGAAAGACGCCAAATGGTCAAACGGCGAGCGCGTCACGGCAAACGATTTCGTCCGTTCGTGGAAGCGTCTGGCGGAACTCGGAATAAAAGTTCCGCATCACAGATTGCTCAAAAACATCGTTGGAATGCACGTCATACGGCAGCAAAATGTTCTGGAAATTCCGGTCGAGCAGGTCGATATTCTGCCGAACCCGATAGTCGAGCCGACCGTGCCGTTTATCAAACGAAACGAAACGACTCCGCCGCAGAGATTTCAGCCCGAAGCGGAAACGCCGCCGATAAAAAACGTACAAAAGCAAGAGCCGAAATTCGGCGCGGAAGCGGTCGATAATTACACTTTAAAGGTTTCGCTCGTCAACGCCGACAAAAATTTTCCCGCGCTGGTCGCGCATCCGGTTTTTCGCCCGATTCACGGCGACGGCAAAGATTTTGAAGACGGAAAATTAAACGCCGCGATTGTCACCAGCGGCGCGTTTCGCATCTTTTCCATCGGTCAGGACGGCATCACGCTCGACCGCGCCGAATATTTCTGGAACAAGGAAAAAATCGAGCTTGAACGCGTCCATTTCGTCCCGACCGAAAACGCCGAAAAGGCTCTCGAAGCGTATCGACAGGGAATTGTCGATGCCGTGACGAACGTCGATTTCGAGCCGCTCGCCTTAAAGCTTCTGACGCCGTATGACGATTTTCGTTTGACGACGCACAGCGCAATAAATTTCTACGAATTCAATCGCCGAAAGAAACCGTTTGACGACCGGCGCGTGCGCGAAGCTCTCGCCATCGCTATCGAGCGCGAGCGTCTGACCGAAGGCGAAATGGAAGGCGCGACCAAGCCCGCGCTCAGCTTTCTGCCGTTTGAAAAAAACGAAAATAAATTAACGCAGGACATCGAGCGGGCGAAAAATCTGCTCGCCGAAGCAGGCTTCCCGAACGGCGAAAATTTCCCGACCGTCAATCTCGTCGTCAATCGCAACGACGTGCAGCAGCGCATCGCGCGGTCTGTCACAAAAATGTGGAAACAGGCTCTAAACATTAGTGCGGAGATTCACGTAAAAGAATCTACCGAGCTTGAGACGGCGAGAGAGAGCGGCGATTTTGATGTGATTCGGCGCGGCGCGGTGCTTCCGACAACGGACGAAACGGCAAATATGCTTTCGATTTTCGCGCCCGATGTCGAATCGCCCGAAAGCGCGACGGAAGAAAAAACGTCGGGCGGCATTTTGGGCGAACAAACCGAAACGACATCTGCCGACCATTCGAAAACGGCGACTGCCGAACAGGAAAACGCAGAAGCCGCGACCGAAACATCGGACGAAGCTTTGAAAAATAAATTAATCTTGACCGAAGAAGACGCGATAAGCGAATTGCCGGCAATTCCGCTATATTTTCCGACTTCGTATTCTCTGGTCAAACCGTATGTACAGGGTTTTGAAATCAACACTCTCGACGCGCCGTCGCTGAAAGAGGTGAAAATTGATAATAATTGGAAGCCGTAAAACGGCTGACCTTTGAGCTTTGAGCTTTGACCTTTGTTTTCTTTCAAAGGTCAAAGCTCAAAGCTCAAAGCTCAAATTATTAATTCTCTCCTAGCCTGAAACACAGGTTTTACAATAAAATATCATTACCGGAAAAGGAGCGTAAAAATATGGCGCAGAACAGTTTCAAGCAATTTCGTGTTTGTTTGGTTTTAATAATTTTGTCTTCATTTTTAGTCGGCTGCACAAGCTCTGCCAACAGCAAATATTTCGGGCAGACGCAAGCGCCGAAGGATAACGTTTTAAGATATATCACCGGCTCGGAGCCGGAATCGCTCGACCCGCAGTTCGTTACAGGACAGCCCGAAGCGCGAATTATGATGGCGCTTTGGGACGGCTTGGTCGAGTATCATCCGAAAACGATGGAGCCGATTCCCGCGCTCGCCGAGCGTTGGGAATTAAGCCCGGACGGAACGCAATATATCTTTTACCTGCGTAAAAACGGCAGATTTTCCAACGGCGACCCGATTACCGCCAAAGATTTTGTCTATTCATTTCGTCGCGGTCTTTCGCCCGAGCTCGCCTCGCGTAACGCCAATCTCGCCTATTACATCAAATACGCCGAAGGCTACAACGCGCATCGCGCATTTGTCCAAAAACAGGACGGAAGCTTTCTGTTGAAATCCGATTTGGAAGAGAAAAAAGAAGGCGAAACGCCCGCGCCCGTCGCCGAAACGAAATCTTCCGATTTCGGACCGCCGACCGAATTTCAAAAAAATATCAATCTGCCCGAACGCGCGACCGTCGCGACCGACCCGTTTTCGCTGGCGAGAGAAATCGAGCCCGCGCCGCCGCTCAAGGAAGCTTTTAAGTTTTATCCGAAGGATTTGAAAAACGCGCAGAGCTTTGCGACAAAAGTGAAAAGCGGCACGGATTCGTTTTCGCAGTTTTTGCGGCAGAATTTGAATCAAAAAGCCATCGACGCCTGCGCCGGCGCGACTTGCGACGACGCTTCGAAACAATTAATCGTTGACGATTTAAACAAGCTTCTGGCGGGCGATTTGTTATTTAATCAACAGCCGACGCCGCCGGAAAAATCGAAAAAACTGCTTGATAAAATCAACGCCGAAAACAAAAAACGCGAAGAAGCCAACGCCAAGCTCGACACGGAAATCGCCGCTTTGACCGACGACGCGAAAAAGGCGGAAAAGGAAAAAGCGAAGAAAAAACCGATTGCCAAGCTCTTTTACGCCAACCGTTATTTGCTCGAAGACACATTTGCCGACGAGCTGGCGGCGTCGCCGATTGTCGAAGTCAAAGCCTTTCCAGCACAGTGGGATCCGAAGCTTGGAATTCACGTGACTTGAAGTCGCG
>JADMIO012726926.1_pt1 | contig 64861 bp, 69 predicted proteins | sample 8958161 | NCBI WGS metagenome assembly JADMIO01 (sample SAMN16585339, study PRJNA669376) | soil metagenome | isolation source: Crop rotation soil | place: USA: Cullars Rotation, Alabama | collected 2011 | reverse complement strand
CGCGACAACTTGTCCACGTGGAATTCTAAGCTTAGGATCCCAATGTGCTGGAAAGGAATCGACGATCGCCGACCGGATGGCCTGTGCCTCCTCCGGCGTGATGAGTGCCCTGAACGCGCCCATGCCGCGTGCGGCCCTTGCGCCGTCGAGCACGATGGCCTCGAACTGCGCGTGCGTTTGCACGCTCGCGCGCCGCAGATCCGGAACGGTGCCGCCTTCTGAGTTCGCATGACACCGCGTGCAGTGCCGCTTCAGCAGTTCGTTCCCGTGTTCGATCTGAGCCGCGCTACCGAATCGCTCCACCGCCGGACGCGGGAACGACGCCTTGACTTCACGCTCGGCGGGCAGCGGAACCGCACCACCGCCCAGCCTGAAGGTGACGATGCGTGCCGCATTGCCATAGCGCGCCGCAGCCGTGCCGGGCGGCTGGACGCCTCCGAGCGCGCCACCAAATCCCGCACCGACCGCCACGTACTGAATGCCATCGAGCTCGTAGGTCATTGGCGCCGCCATGATGCTGGTGCCGACGTTGAGGGCGAGCAGCTCCTTGCCGTCGCTCGCCCGGTACACGTGCAGATAACCGGTGGAGCGACCCTGGAAGACCAGGCCGCCGGCGCTCGACATCACGCCCCCGCCATTGGCCAGCGCGCTCATCTGGCCCACCCAGTCGCCCGATGTCTCGACCTGCCAGGCGACCCGCTTCGCAATCGGATCCCATGCGCGCAGGTACGAGCGGACGGTCGTGTCGGGCTGGCCGGCGCCGAGCTGCGACAAGGGCGGCAAGTGCCGAGCCGCCTGCCCCTCGAGGCCCCAGTCCCCGGCATGCTGCGCCGGAAACGCGTAGAGCCCGCCCGTGTTGACCGCGCCTTTCTGGTAGACAAAGGGCTCGGACGGAATCCAGTGGACAGCGGAGGCCTCGAGCACGGGGATGTACACGAGTCCGGTGTGCGGATTGAAGGCCATCGGCTGCCAGTTATGGCCGCCGGCGGGCGAAGGGAACACCAGACGTGGGCCGCTGGAGTAATCGCCTTGCGCCGTCTCGGCGGGGCGGCCCGATGCGAGGTCGACATGCGTGGCCCAGTTGAGCGGCACGTACGGCGTTGCGGAGAGCAGCTTGCCGCTGCTGCGATCGAGTACATAGAAGAACCCGTTCTTGGGCGCCTGCATCAGCACCTGCCGGGAGCGTCCGCCGATCTTCAGATCCGCGAGGATCATCTTCTGGGTCGCGGTGTAGTCCCACTGGTCGCCGGGCGTCGTCTGGTAGTACCAGACGAGACGGCCGGTCCTGACATCGATCGCGAGAATGCAGGAGACGAAGAGATTGTCGCCGCCCTTGGGGCTGCGCAACTTGCGCGGGTAGAGCGCCGCGTTGCCGGTGCCCACGTACAGGAGGCCGAGCTTTGCGTCAAAGGCCATGCCGTCCCACACCGTGCAGCCGAGACCGACCTCGAAACGCGAGTCCGGGTCCCAGGTGCGCGCGGCCGCCTCGAGCTCAGGGTGCTCGAATGGTCCGCTGCTGCTCGCCGGTACCGTGAAGAATCGCCAGGCGAGCGAGCCGTCCTCGATCCGATAGGCGCTGAAGTAGCCGCGCGCATCGAGCTCCGCGCCGGAGTTGCCGATGATGACCCGGTCTCCCGCGATGTAGGTCGAGCCCGTCACGGTATATCCCCGCTCGTGATCGAGGATCGTGTCGACCGCCCAGGCTTGCTGACCACTCTTCGCATCGAGGGCGATCAGGCGCCCGTCGAGGGAGGCGACGAACACCCTGCCCTTCGCCATCGAGAGTCCGCGGTTGACGATACCGCAGCACACCTTGCGCGTGATCGAGGCGTCGACCCTGGGATCGAACGACCACAATCCCTTTCCGGTACGGGCATCGAGCGCATGCACGGCGCCCCACGGCGCACTCATATACATGATGCCGTCCACGACGAGGGGTGTGGCCTCGATGCCGTGGGTCGTCTGAAGATCGTAGCTCCAGGCAAAGCCGAGCGAGCTGACGTTTGCGGTATCGATCTGCGTCAGCGGGGAGTAATAGGTGCCGGCCACATCGTGCGCGCCAGTGAGCCATTCGGGGCTCGCGTTCGCAGCCCTCGAGCCGGCGGACGCACTGTGCACGAAGGCGAGGAGCGCAGCGGCCAGCACTGCAACGGTCCCCCGAAAGGCGCTGCCGAACGGCTCGGGGATACGCACTCTCGTTCTCACTTGATCGGACGTCCCATGGGTGGCGCTTCTCGCCCGGCACCTATCATAAGGCCATAAACGACAGGCCCTGCGGCTCGCGCTATCCTCGAGAGCATGTCCGGCCTTCAGATCGCCCTTTCCATCGCGCTCGGCGTCTCGCTGGCTGCGGCCGTGGGGTTGCGGGTGTTTCTGCCGCTCCTCATCACGAGCGTCGCGGCCTACTCGGGTCATCTGCAGCTCAACGACAACCTGGCCTGGCTCGGCTCGCTGCCGGCGATGACGATGCTCGGGGCGGCTGCGATCGCCGAAGTGCTGGCCTACTACATCCCTGCGGTCGACAACCTGCTCGATACCCTTACGACGCCCGCCGCGCTGATCGCGGGTACCGTCGTGTCGGCTGCCGTCATGAAAGACCTGCCGCCCCTCGTGACGTGGACCACCGCGATCATTGCGGGCGGGGGCGCAGCCGGTCTGACGCAGGGCGTGACCGCGCTGCTGCGCGCCAAGTCCACCGTGCTGACCGGCGGTCTCGGCAATCCGGTCCTCGCGACCGGTGAGCTCGTGGGGGCGCTGGCCGTCTCCGTGCTTGCCCTGATCGCGCCGTTCCTGGCGCTGGCCGCGGTCTTCCTGATCGGCGTGTGGGCGGTGCGCCGGGTGCGGCGCATGCGGGCCGCGAAGCGCGAGTCATCCTCCGTCCCGTGACCGGGGCGTCAGAACGCCTTGCCGTCGTTCCACACCCGCATGGCCGTCATCGCCAGGATCTTGAGGTCGAGGCTCACCGACCAGTTGCGCAGGTACTCGAGATCGTAACGGACGCGTGCTTCCATCTGCTCGAGCGTGCTCGTCTCGCCTCTGAGGCCATTGACCTGGGCGAGCCCGGTGATGCCCGGGAGCACCTTGTGCCGCACCATGTAGCCCTTGATGAGCTTGCGGTACATCTCGTTGTGCGCCACTGCATGGGGTCTCGGACCGACGAGGCTCATGCGGCCCTGCAGCACGTTCATCAGTTGCGGCAGCTCATCGAGTGAGTACTTGCGCAGGAAGCGTCCGACGGGCGTGGTGCGCGGATCGTCGCGGCTCGCCTGCGTGATCTGCGCGCCATCCTCCGAGACGCGCATGGTGCGGAACTTGTAGACGATGATCTCTTCGCCGTTCAGGCCATAACGGCGCTGCTTGAAGATGGCCGGCCCCGGGGAGGTCGCCTTGATGACCGCGGCGATCCCGAACATGAGCGGCAGCAGGAACAGCAGCGCGAGGAAGGAGACGACGACGTCCGTGAGGCGCTTGGCGATGCCGCGGAACCCATAGAACGGGGTCTCGCACATCGCGATCACCGGAATGCCGTTGATCGATCCGGTGCGGGCCTGGATGAGGTCGTACACCACGATGTCGGGCGCGTAGTAGATCGAGGCGGTGGTGTCGCGCAGGCTGTCGAGGAGGTCGGTCACGCGCTGCAGGTGCCGCACCGGCAGGGCGATGAAGATCACCTCGACGCCTTTCTCGTTGGCGAAGGCGGGCAGATCGGCGAGACGTCCGAGCAGGCGGTCGTTGCGATTGACGTGCAGGCGCTCCTGGGCGCGGTCGTCGAAGTAGCCCTGCACGGCCATGTTGTATCCGCCGCTCGTGCCGAGCTGGCGGGCGATCGAGCGGCTGACGTCGTTGTAGCCTGCGAACACGGCGCGGCGTGCGTTCTGCGGATCGCACATGAGGCGGCGCATCATCTCGTGGAAGACGAGCGCGACCAGGATGAGGAGCGCCGGGGTCACCACGGCCCAGGTGAGCACCACACGCCGTGAGTACTGCTCCGTGAACTTGGCGATGTAGGCGATGGCGAGGAGCGAGGCGAGGAGAATTCCCCAGCGCATCAGCACGGAGATGGCGAGCGGGACGCTGCCGGAGAAGATCTGCGACTGCTGATTGCGAGTCGGATACGGCAGCAGCAGCATGAGCAGCGCGACGAGCACTGCCATGGCATGGAAGTAGTCCTCGAACTTCACGCCGTAGGCGAAGATGAGGAAATAGAGGAAGCCCACCGCGACGGCACACGGCACGACGGTCTGGAGCAGGGCGACGAGGCCTATACTCAGGCTGTTCTTGACTATTACGGGTTCTGTCATCGCGATCATTGTTGTTGCGCGGAGCCAAAGCCGGAAGGCTCTTGCGGCCCCTTGCAGCCCAGCCAATGGAGCTTTTCAGCGCTCTCCCTGTCGGGTGCCGCAACCATACACGTTACAGTGAGAGCACGACAAGAATAGACTCCTGTGCTGGCCTTATGTTCAAACGAATGACAAGTCGAGGCGCTTCCCGGTGACAAAACGGTCTGATCCCGCCCCTGCGACGAGGCGCCATGTCTGAAACCCGTACCGCCCGGCCGACCTACCTCGGCATCGGCGCCCAGAAATGTGCGTCGACCTGGCTGCACCGCATCCTCGCCGAGCACCCCGGGGTCGCCGTGCCGCAGGTGAAAGAGGTGGACTTTTTCTCCTACCACTACGACCGCGGCTATCAGTGGTACGAGCGGCAATTCGCCACAACCGCCAGCGCCTCGGCGCGGGGTGAGATCTCCCCTTCCTACTTCTGCGAGCCGGCAGTGCCGGAGCGCGTGGCCCGCTATATGCCCGAGGCAAAGATCCTGCTGTCGCTGCGCGATCCGGTGCAGCGTGCGCTGTCGAATCACCGTCACGAGGTGCGCGTGGGCCATCTCACGGGAGAGGACCTGCGGTTCGAGACGGGGCTCAGGAACAATCCGATGTACCTCGAGCAGGGCCGCTATGCGACCCATCTGAAACGCTGGCTGCAGCACTTTCCGAGCGAGCGCATCCTGGTGGTGTTGATGGAGGACGTCGAGTCGGATCCGCTCGCGGTGAGCCGCACCGTCTACCGCTTCCTCGGTGTGGACGACGGATACGTGCCGTCGGGACTGACCGAGCGGGTCAATCCGAGCTTCGCGAGCCGCTCGGCGGTGCTCGCGGGAGTGAAGGACGCCGTGTTCCGCGTGACCCGGCTGCCGGGACTCAACCTGCTGTGGAACGCCGCGGCGAGTGCGGGACTGCGCTCGCTGTACCGCGGTGTCAATCGCGTGCCGAGCAGCGCGGTGATCCCGCGTCCGTCCGAGGAGACGCTGCTCGCCTTGCGCCGGGAGTTTGAGCCGCAGATCCGCGAGCTCGAAACGTTGATTGGCCGCTCGCTCGCGGGCTGGCTCAAATCCTGACGGTTTTTCAAGGCTTTCCGCTGGCCAGAGCAGAATCTACAGTCCCGTTGAATACAATTCAAAATGGCGCTGAAGGCCTTTAAACCGTGACCTGAATCACCTCGGCTGAACGTCAGGATCGCGCGGTACTTTTGAGTTACCATAGCGCAGCTGTCCCGAGGAGCGTCCCACCAGAATGAGTCCGAGCAGAGTTCTCGAAGGCGAAACCCGCGGCTGGATCGTCCCGATCGGCGGCGCCGAGAACAAGGAGAACGATCCGCGCATCCTCGAGCGTTTCGTCAAAGCCTCGGGCGGCACGGATGCCGACATCGTCGTGATCCCGACCGCAAGCCGCATGTACGAGACCGGCCCCCGCTACGAAAAGATCTTTCGCGACCTCGGCGCCGCCCGCGTCAGCGTGATGGATTTCGATACACGCCGGGACTGCCAGGAAGCCAATCGCCTCACCCGCCTGGAAGAGGCGTCCGGCATTTTCTTTACCGGCGGCAATCAGCTGCGTCTGACGACGCTGCTCGGCGGCACCCCGGTCGCAAGCCTCATCCGCAAGCGCAATGCGGCCGGCGTCACGGTCGGCGGCACCAGCGCGGGCGCCAGTATCCTGAGCGAGCACATGATCGCCTTCGGCGATGAGGGCTCCTCGGTCATCTCGGGCAGCGTACGCCTCGCCCCGGGTCTCGGACTCACCAACCGCTTCGTGATCGACCAGCATTTCCGCCAGCGCGACCGCCTCGGCCGCCTGATCACGGCGCTCGCCTACAACCCGTTCGCCGTCGGCATCGGTCTCGATGAAGATACGGCGGTGTTCATCGGCCCCGACGACCTCCTCGAGGTCGAGGGCAGCGGAGGCGTGACGGTAGTGGATGCCGCCGAAGCCAGCTTCTCCTCCATGGACAGTGTCTCTGAGGGGCAGCCGGTGTGCATTCTCGGTCTGCGGATCCATATCCTGGTCGCCGGTGCCACATTTAACCTTGCGACCCGCATCGCCTCGGCCGAGCGGCTGCTGCCGACCAAGCAGTAACTCCCGGGCGCTTACCCACCCCTGCCGGGGTATGACATGATCGGGCGATAAAACGACTCCAGGTCCAAGAGGGTCGCCCGGCATGCGCATTCTCGATCGTTCCGTCTACGTCGGCCCGTCGCTGTACGCCCGTTTTCCCGTCATCCGGCTCGAGCTGGATCTCGGTGCGCTCGAGGCGTGGCCGACCGGCAAGCTCGGCCCCGAATACGTCGAGGCCCTGGCGGCTGCGCTCCCGGGCCTCGCCGATCATGGCTGCTCGTATCGTGAGCCCGGTGGGTTCCTGCGGCGGATGCGTGAGGATGAAGGCACGTGGCTCGGCCACGTGCTCGAGCACGTGGCGATCGAGCTGCAGAACGTCGCCGGCGAGGAAGTGACTTTCGGCAAGACCCGCAGCGCCGAGTGCCCCGGCGTGTACACCGTGATCTATGAGTACGCGCAGCGCGATGAGGGCATCGCCGCAGGCGAGCTCGGCCTGCGGCTCCTGTCCTCGCTGCTGCCGGCCGCGCTGCGGCCGGCAGGCTCGGTGCCCGAGGGCTGGAGCTGGCCCGAGGCGCGTGACGACTTCATCCGCTTTGCGCAGCGCCGGGCCCTCGGCCCTTCGACCGCATCGCTGGTGCGTGCCGCAGAAGCTCGCGACATTCCGTGGCTGCGGCTCAACAACCAGTCGCTGGTGCAGCTCGGGCACGGCAAATATCAGCAGCGCATCCAGGCCACGGTCTCCGGCCGCACGCCGCACATCTCGGTCGAGCTCGCGAGCGATAAGGAGGAGACGAACAAGATCCTCGCCTCACTCGGCTTGCCGGTTCCCCGGCAGGAGCTGGTGCAGAGCGAAGGAGAGGCGGTGCGCGCCGCCGAGCGCATCGGCTTTCCCGTGGTCACCAAGCCTTACAACGGCAATCATGGGCGCGGCATCTCGATCAAGCTCACCACTGCCGCGGAGGTTACGCAGGGGTTCAAGGTCGCGCGCGAGCACTCCCGCTCGGTCATCGTGGAGACCTTTCTCGAGGGCGACGATCACCGCCTGCTCGTGATCAACGGCGAGCTGGTGGCGGCGACGCGCCGCACGCCCGGACACGTCGTGGGCGATGGCGAGAAGAACATCGTGCAGCTGATCGAGGTGGTGAACCAGGATCCGCGCCGTGGCGTCGGCCACGAGAAGGTCCTCACGCGGCTCGAGCTCGATCCCCAGGCCGAGAAGATGCTCGAGCGCGCCGGTCTCACCGCGGACTCGGTGCCTGAGCGGGGCCGGATCGTCTATCTCAGGTCCACCGCGAACCTCTCGACGGGCGGTACGGCGACCGACGTCACCGACATCATCCATCCCGACAACCGCGACATGGCGGTGCGCGCGATCCGTGCGATCGGACTCGATGTCGGCGGCGTGGATTTTCTGTCGACCAACATCGCCGAGAGCTACCGGACCATCGGTGGAGGCATCTGCGAGGTCAATGCGGCGCCCGGCTTTCGCATGCACGTGGCGCCGAGCGAAGGCACGCCACGCGACGTCGCGGGGCCGGTCATCGACATGCTGTTTCCGAAGGGCGCCCCCGCCCGCGTGCCGATCGCGGCGGTCACCGGCACCAACGGCAAGACCACCACCGCGCGCATGCTGGCGCACATCACGAAGATGGCCGGGTTCACGCCCGGCCTCACGACGACCGACGGGGTGTACATCGACGGCCAGCGCACCGTGCAGGGCGACATGACGGGTCCGGTCTCGGCGCAGATGGTGCTCGCGGATCCGCAGATCGATATCGCGGTCCTCGAGACGGCGCGCGGCGGCCTGCTGCGCGCCGGCATGGGCGTGCAGGAAGTGAACGTGGGCGCGGTGCTCAACGTGCAGTCGGATCACCTGGGGCTCAAGGGCATCGACACGCTCGAGCAGCTCGCGGAGCTCAAGCGCGTGGTGATCGAGGTGGCGACGGACTGCGCGGTGCTCAATGCCGATGATCCGCTGGTGCTCAAGATGTCGGGCCATACCGAGGCGAAGAACATCTGCTACGTCACCATGAACCCGCAGCACGCGCTGGTGCGTGAGCACGTCCGCGCGGGCGGGCGCGCGTGCGCGCTCGAGGCCGGGGTCAACGGACAGATGATCACGCTCTACGACCGGGGCAGTCATATTCCGCTCGTGTGGACTCATCTGATCCCCGCGACCCTCGAGGGGCGCGCGATCCACAATGTGCAGAACTCGATGGTCGCGGCCGCCATGGCCTTCTCGCTCGGCATCAAGCTCGATGCGATCCGCCAGGGCCTGCGCACCTTCGACAGCACCTTCTTCCAGGCACCCGGCCGAATGAATGTGTTCAACGAGCATCCCTTCAAGGTGGTGTTCGACTACGGTCACAACGCTCATGCGGTCGGCGCGATGGCGGATCTGGCGCAGCGGCTCGATGTGGCCGGGCGGCGCATCGTGGTGCTGGCAGGGCCCGGCGACCGGCGCGATGAGGACCTGGATGCGATCGCGAGGGCCGTCGCAGGCCGGTTCGATCACTACATCTGCCGCCGGGATGACAACCTGCGCGATCGCGACGGCGATGAGGTGCCGCGCATCATGGCAAAGGCGCTCCTCGGAAACGGCGTGGCGAAGGAGGCCGTCTCGATCATTCCGGATGAGCAGGAAGCGATCGATGCGGCGCTGAAGATGGGCCAGCCGGGCGACCTGCTGCTGATCTTCGCCGATGCGCTCACCCGCTCGTGGAAGCAGATCACCAAGTTCCGCCCCGCGGGTGCGCCGGAGCCTGCGCCGCCGGCTCCGGTTCATGCACCCATGCCGGCGCTCTCGGATGCGACATCGGAGCCTGCCATGAGCCTCGAGGGACTGCTGCGCGATGAGCGCGGGATCCGGGTGGCGCCGGAGGCCGAAGACTGAACGAGCCGGCCGCATTGCCGTTCGCCGACTCGCGGCGCCTGACCGGTAGCAACCTGTTCTTCGATTCGGCCGGCGCGGTGCTGGATGTCGCGGCCGACCTCGTCGATGACGCATTGCTCGACGGGTGGCGCAGCCGTGTGGAGCGTGCGCGCGAGTGGCTCGGCTGGCCGCACGACACGCCGGAATCTGCTGGAGGACCTCGCCCTTCCCGAAGAGCGATCGCGCGCGCGGGCGTCCTTGCGATCCGGCGACATGGCTCCGGAGCCTCGCTGGCGGTGGCGGCGCCGCAGGATCAGCTGTTCACTGCGACAGAGCTCAATGAATGGGCGTGGTGCGCGGCGCTCGTCGCCTGCGATCCGCTTCGCTGGAATCAGCTGGGTGCCCTGCTGGTGATCGCCGCGCGCCAGGCGGCGACCGATGCGGCCGAGGCGCTGGCGCCCGGTGAGCGCACGCCGATGCAGATGGCGTTCGCACCGGCCTTGCCGGTCATCGAAGAACGCGGGGCGCTCGCGCGCCTGCAGACGCTGTCACGCGTCGAAGGCACGCCGCGTCTGCGCGCTCTGATCGAAGCTGCGCACTCGAGAGACCTGCTTGATGTGCTGGACGAGGAAGCCCTCACGCTCGGATCCGGACGCAGCGGGCAGACCTGGGCCCTCGGGAGTCTGCCGCGTGTGGACGAGGTGTCGTGGAGCGCGCTCCAGGCCGTCCCGTCGGCGCTCGTCACCGGCTCGAACGGCAAGACGACGACGGTGCGGCTGCTCGCCGCCTGCGCCCGCGCGCAGGGGTTCCTCGACGGGTTCAACTGCACGGATGGAGTGTTCATCGCGGGCGAGCAGGTCGAAAGCGGTGATTACTCGGGCCCCGCCGGGACGCGCAGGGTGCTGCGCGACCCGCGAGTCGAGATGGCAATCCTCGAGACGGCGCGCGGCGGAATACTGAGGCGGGGGCTCGCGGCAGGACGCGCGCGAGTGGCCGTGGTGACCAACGTGAGCGCGGATCACTTCGGGGAATATGGGATTCATGATCTTGCGGGCCTGGCGGATGTGAAACTGGTCGTCGCCAGTGCGATCGATGAGAAGGGCCTTCTCATCCTGAATGCGGACGATCCGGTGCTGCGTGAGCGCGCGACCGAGCTGAGCTGTCCGATCGGCTGGTTCTCGATCGATGACGACCATCCGCTGCTGCGGACCCATCGCCAGGGCGGCGGTCAAACGAGCGGGGTGCGTGACGGCAGGCTGGTCGTGAGCCGCGCGGCAGGAACGGCTGTGGATCTGGGTCACATCGAGCGCATGCCGCTGACCGTCGACGGCACGGCGAGCTACAACATCGCCAACGTGGCCGGCGCTGCACTGGCGGCGCTGGCGCTCGGCATCCCGGCCGGCATCGTCTCGCAGGTGCTGGCGCGGTTTGGAGCGAGCCCCGCAGACAATCCCGGGCGCCTCATGCGCTTTGAGTATCGGGGGGCGCGGGTGCTGGTGGACTACGCGCACAACCCGGAGGGACTGAGCGGGCTACTCGAGATTGCGGTACGGCTGCGGGGCACCGGGCGGATTGCCGTGCTGGTGGGTCAGGCCGGGAACCGGGAGACGCGCGATATCGAACGGCTGGCCGAGACCGCGGCGAGGTTCCGGCCCGATCGGGTGGTGATCAAGGAGCTCGAGAACTATCTCAGGGGTCGAGCGCCCGGGGAGGTGCCGGGGATCATCCGCGCGGCGCTCCTCCGCGCAGGCATGCCGGAAGCGTCGATGGAGGTGTCCCTGACGGAGATGGACGCGGTGCGCAGGGCACTCCAGTGGGCGCGGCCAGGGGACGTGATCGTGCTGCCGGTGCATGACCGGGTTGCCCGGACGCAGACGCTCGAGCTGCTGACGGCGTAAGCGCATCCGCAAGGTCCAAGAGCGCGCTCGCGGCATCTTGACTTTGAGCGCGGCGATTTGCAGAAGAATGCCGGGCCGCCCGCTGCGGTACACTCACCGCTCCTGTCGCCAATCCCGGAAGGTCACCGTGTCAGAAGACGTGCAAGCCGAGCTCGAGCGCCTGCGGGCGGAGAACGAGCTGCTGAAGAAATCCGGGCGCAGCCGCCTTGCGATGAAGGTCAGCGAGAAAGGTGCGCTGTCGGTATACGGGATGGGGCGATTTCCGGTGACGCTCTACAAGGAGCAGTGGCTGAAGCTCCTGGAGATGAGCGAGGAAATCAAGGCGTTCATCGCCGCCAACAATGAGAGCCTGAAAACCAAGGAATAGGCGGGCTCGCCGGGCCCTGCCCGGGCCTCAGGACCTGGCTGCGGCCAGGCGCGCGGTTCGACCTGTCATGACATGACGGTCCAGCGCCTACCTACGGTTCTGCTCTGGGCGAACGCCTCGGGCCGTTCCTCGATGTCCGCTTTGATCGCCTGACTGACGCCTGCGATCTGTGACTTCACTTGACGCGCGACCCGGCGCCCTGTACGGCGCGCAAGGGGCGTGTTTGATCCTGTTTCGGGCTCAAACGGATTTGGGCCGCGCTGCGAACATGCGGGCGCATCACGAGTCGGGCGGCTGACGACGGGTTCACGCGCCGCCGTTCTTTTGTTGCGTTTTTCCGCCACCACCGACCTGCTCACGAAATCATGTTGCGCGAATCCGCCTGTATGGCGCGTAGTGCACCGCACAATCTTTTTTTTGATCTCGCCGTTGAGTTGATCTGTGCGGCCCCGGCCGCCGAGTCCGGGACGACGTAATATCTTTTTGTTTGAATTGTCATTGCATTTGAATTGCGTCCCAATACAATGCGCGCCGCATCGATGAGCCGGCTGGCTCATGCCGTTCGATCTATAAATAAATTTTTGGGGATCCCATGAACTCGATTCGCATCGCGCTGCTTGCCTGTGCCACCCTGCTGACATCGACGGCCTATGCCGCCAACGAGGACGTTCGCAGCCAGAAGATCTCTCTGGCGGGCCTCGACCTCACGCAGCCCGTCGTGGCCGCCCAGGCCTATCGGCGCATCCAGTCGGCGGCCCGCTCGGTCTGCCGCGATTTCGATCAGGCCGGCGTGCGCCGGACGTTGTGGAGCAAGTGCGTGGCGAGCTCGATCGCGCGCGCCGTGGCCGACGTCAACGCGCCGGTGCTGACGGCCTATCACGCAGAAAAGGCCCACAAGGCCAGGCCGGAGCGTGTCGCCGCGCGCTGAAGTGCCTGAGAGTCAGGGGCGGCGCAGGCGCCGCCCCTGACTCCTCATCGAGGCTCGCGGTTGCCTATTTGGCCAGGATCAGATTCGCGTCGCGGAACAGCACCCACTTCCCGTCCGTCTCCTTGCGCAGGATCGTGAGCGTATAGCCCTTGCGATTGATGGCGGTGCCATCCGGCATGGTCATCGTGACCCGGATCAGGCCGCGCAGCCACGCCCAGTCGCCGAGCACCTTGAGCTCCTGGATGTCGTTGGTCCCCTCGATCGTCACATCCTTCATCGCTTCACTGCCCTTGATGAAGGTCTCCCTGCCGAACGGCTCGGCGCCCGGCACCATGAAGAGCGCGTCGTCCGACATGAGGCTCAGGACCTTGTCCAGATCGCCGGCCTTGCTCGCCGCCATCCAGGTCTTGACCAGCTGATGGATGGCCTGTTCGTCGGTTTCCATGAGAGTTCCTTGGTGGGCCCCGTGAGGTCGGGTCGGCATCTTGCACGCCACGGCCGCAATATTCGAGCCCGGAGCACCGCGATCGCGCTCGACGAAAAGCTCGACGAACCGAGGGTTCATGCCCCGGCTCGAGCGCTCAGCGCAGTGAGCAATGCGATACCCTATGCAGCACTTTTGCGCTCCTGGGCATCGCTGCCTCCGAGGAATGAACATGAGAAGAAGCCTGTGCGTGATCTTTTCAATGGGGCTGGGCACGGCCTGCGCGGTAGCGCGCGCCGAGGAGGCGCGGCAACCGACTCCTGCAGAGCAGAGCGTCGCGGTGGCCTGTCAGCTGAGCCAGGAGGAGGCTGAGAAGGCCAAAGATGCCTGGCACCGGCTGCCGAGCTCGGAGCGCTCGGTCACGCAGCACCGCATCTCGATCGGCGGCAAACCGATCGAGTACACGGCCACCGCCGGGACGCTGGTCGTGCGCGACGATGGCGACAAGCCGATCGCCAACATGGGCTATATCGCCTACGTGCGTCGCAATGGGCCTGCCAATGAGGCGAGGCCGATCACGTTTGCGTTCAACGGCGGACCGGGCTCCTCCTCGATCTGGCTGCACATGGGGGTGCTCGGTCCGCGGCGGATCGCGACGACCGATCTGCAACCGACGCCGCCTGCCCCTTACCGTCTGGTCGACAACGAGTTCAGTGTGCTCGACCGCAGTGATCTGGTCATGATCGATCCGGTGGGGACCGGCATCAGCCGGGCGGTATGCGCGAAGCAGGATGAGGACTTCTGGGGCGTCGATCCGGACGTGGATTCGATCAGCCGCTTCATTGCGCAGTACGTGAGCGACAACAAGCGCTGGAACTCGCCGAAGTACCTGCTCGGTGAGAGCTACGGCACGACGCGCGGCGCCGCGATCGTGAACTGGCTGCAGGCCAACCGCACGCTCACGTTCAACGGCTTGATCCTGGTCTCGGTGGCGACCGACATCGAGGCGATCTTCGCAAGCCTGCCGGGCAATGAGCGACCGTACGCCGTCTATGTGCCGGGTTACGCGGCGGTTGCCTGGTATCACAAGGCGCTTCCCGAGCAGCCGGGGGAGCTCGGGTCGTTCCTCGATGAGGTGCGTGCCTATGCGATGGGGCCGTTCAGTGTCGCACTCAACAAGGGCGCGGCGCTCAGCGCCGAGGAACGCAACCAGGTCGCGGCGCAGCTGCACAAGTACACGGGCCTGTCCGTCGAGTATCTCCTCGCCGCGAACTTCAAGGTCTCGGAGAGCGCGTTCGTGCACGAGCTGCTGAAGTCGCGGGGCCAGACGCTGGGCCGGCTCGATGCGCGCTTTGCCGGGCCGACGCAGGACCTGCTCGCCAAGGAAACCGGCTACGACCCGCAGGCAAGCTCGATCGGGCCCGCGTATGTGGCGGCCTTCCAGGACTACTATCACGGCGAGCTGGCATTCGGTGAGGGCAAGACGTATCGCACCAGCAATTACGATATCGGCGGGAAGTGGAAGTGGTCGCACCGCATCGCGGGCAACGGCCCCGAGCAGCCGATGGTCAACTCCGGCGTCGATCTCGCGCAGGCGCTGGTCGAGGATCCGAACCTGCACGTGCTCGTGATGAACGGCTACTACGACCTGGCGACGCCGTTCTCAGCAACCGAGTACGTGATGTCGCATCTCGATGTGCCGCAGTCGCTCAACTCACACATCCAGATGAAGTACTACGAGGCCGGGCACATGATGTACGTGCATGAGCCGTCGATCCGCAAGATGAAGGCGGACCTCGATGCATTCGTGGCCGAGACCGTCACACGGCACTGAGCTACTGGGGCTTGAACCCCTCCGGGGCCTCGGAGCCGGTGCCGAAGAAGAACTTCTCCATCTCGGTCTCGAGGAACTTGCGGGCCTTGGGCTCGATGGGTGTCAGGCGGTATTCGTTGATCAGCATGGTCTGATGCGCGACCCAGCGCTGCCAGGCCTCCTTCGAAACGTTCTCGAAGATGCGCTTGCCGAGCTCGCCGGGATACGGCGGGCGCTCGAGCCCGGGCGCCTCGCGCTTCAGCAGCACACATTGCACGGTGCGTGACAAGAGATTCTCCTTCAGCCGCCACGGTGGTCGAACATCGTGGGGCTCGCGATGCGCTCGAGCAGGGTCTTGATCGGAGCGGGCAACCCGATGGCGGCAGGCTCGCGCGGGTTATACCAGAGCGTCTGCGGCGCATCCATGACGCCGGCGGTGCCGCGACAGTTCGCGAGCAGCGGCGCGACGACGAGATCGAAGTGCGTAAAGGCATGCTCGATGGGCGCGAGCGGCTGGGGCTGCAGGTGCGCCTGCAGCAGATTGTGCAGGGCATAAGCCCGCGCGGCCGTCTCGGTGTCGAACTCGGGAAGGCACCACAGCCCGCCCCAGATGCCGCTCGCAGGACGGCGCTCGAGCAGCACGCTGCCGTCCTCCCGCAGCGCGACGAGCATGAACGCGTGACGCGTGCGTCGTTCGCGTGCGCGTCGTGGTGCCGGGATCTCGTGCTGGCGTCCTGTGTAGCGCGCATAGCAACGCTCTGCCAGCGGGCAGAAGTCGCAGAGTGGCTTGCGCCGCACGCACACGGTCGCGCCGAGATCCATGATGGCCTGCGTATAGACATCGACGTGATGCGAGGGCGTGCACCGCTCGGCGAGCTCCCAGAGCTGCTTGAGGTTCTCGCGCCCGGACAGGTCGCCCTGCACGCCGAAGAACCGTGACAGCACCCGTTTGACATTGCCGTCGAGGATCGGGAAGCGCTTGCCGCGGCTGATCGCGAGGATCGCACCCGCGGTCGAGCGGCCGATCCCGGGAAGGCTCGCGACCTCCTCGAAGGTATCCGGGAATTCGCCGCCGAACTCATCGCGGATCCGCACAGCCGCGCGATGCAGATTGCGTCCGCGTGCGTAGTAGCCGAGACCGGCCCACAGGTGCAGCACCTCATCGATCGGAGCGTCGGCCAGCGAGCGCACTTCGGGAAAACGGCTCATGAAGCGCTCGTAGTACGGGATGACCGTCGCCACCTGCGTCTGCTGCAGCATGATCTCCGACACCCAGACGCGATAGGGCGTGCGGTCGCTTTGCCAGGGCAGATCGTGCCGGCCCTGTCGCGCGTGCCACGCAAGCAGCGCATCGGCCAGGAAGGACTCTTCGCTGCGGCTCATCGGGGGGTCTCGAGCCGGATGCGCGCGTTCTTGACCTCGGCGCCTGCGATCCGCGCTTCGGTGAAGGTGAGCGCACCATCGACACGCAATGCCTTCAGGGCCGCGGTCGGCAGCTCGAAGGGCTCGCTGTCGGTGTCTTCCAGACGCACATAGCGGTCGAGCGCGATGCGGTCGCCGCGCAGCTCGAAGCGCGTGATCGAGTCCGCCCCGGCGGCACGCGTGACCTCTCCTTCATAGGTGGTCTCATCGAGCTGCATGCGGATGGGCTTGGCGGCAAAGGCGCCCCCGTGCAGCGCCCACCGGGTATGGAGTTTCAGCGTGCCCAGCGCTTCCCCATCGAGCGGTCGCGGTCCGCCAACTGCCAGAGCCGCAAGCAACGCCCGCAGTGAACCTGTCTGCAGCGACAGCTCGCCCTGCGCACGCAAGGGCGCCGTGCTTTCGAGCTCTGCCTTGCCAGTGATCGAGGCGCTGGCGATCTCGAGCCCGAACTTCGGAATGGATGCGGTGAGCGGGGTCGTCCTCAGCCGGATGCGGGGCAGATCGATCGCCACCGGGACGAGGGGCTGCGCCGGCAGGCGCTGCAGGTTGAACTTTGTGCTGAGCGAGACGGGTTCGTCCGGCTTCCACTCCCCCAGATCGAGCCGCCAGTCCTCGAGCGCGAGCCGGGTTCCACGCTTCGCATCGACATACTCGAGCCGCGCGTTGCGGATCTCGAGTCCGCCGATCTGCGCAGATCCGCCGCTCTTTGAACCGCTCTGCCTCGCGAGCAGGCTTTCCCAGTTGCCGCGCCCGGCGGCGTCCCGCTCGAGATGGATCCGCAGGCCCTCGAGCCGTACGCGGCTCACGACCAGTTGCCCCCGGATCAGGGGAATGAGCCGCGCGCCAACGCTCGCCGACTGCCACTCGATCAGCGCCGGTGTCCCGCCGAGCCGTGCCGCGCCCATCTTGAGCGCGAGCCAGGGATACCAGGCGAGATCGAGATCGCCCTGGATGTGAAACGGCTGGCCGCTCGCCTCGCTCACCAGACCTTCGATGCGACCCCGGAAGCGATTGGGATCGATGATGAACGTCACGACGATCACGAGCACGACACAGAGGAGCACGAGTCCCGCGAAGACGCCGGCGATCCATCGGGCGGCGCGCACTAGCCGCTCCGCGGCACCGAGGCGAGCACGACGGCCGCGAAGCGCTCCACCGCCCCTGGCGAGAGGGCGAAGAACATCGAGGGCTCGCTCATCTCGAGCTCGAGCACGCAGGGCGTGGTGTCGCTGCCGCGGATGAGATCCACGCGGACATAAGGGAGGGTGCCGAAAGGCTGCGCGGCGAGCGCCGCCGCCGCCACCCTCAACTCATCGGACTTGGCCTCTGTGGCGCTGACCAGCTCCTTCCTGAGGAGCGCATCGAGCGGACGCTCGCCGCGTTTGAGGAGGGCACCCTTGCGCACCGCGTGACTGAACTCACCCGCGTAGTAGAGGAGCGAGGTCTCACCGAGATCATCCACACGATCGAGATAGGGTTGCAGCAGCACCGAGCGGCCCTTGTCGAGCAGGTGGTGCGCCTGCGCCGTGGCCTCCTGCACGTCCTCGCGCGCGTAGCGCTGTGTATCGCGGGAGCCTGCGCTCACTGCGGGTTTGACGACGAATTCCGCGAGCGTGGGGTGCAGTGCGAAGAAACGCTGCAGGCCGGTCGCGGCATCCTCGCCGCGCTCGATGAAATGGCTCGGGACCGTGGGCACGCCGGCATGGATCAACTCTGCGAGATAATGTTTGTCGGTATTCCAGCGCACCACCGGCACGGGATTGATCAGCGAGGTGAGCTGCGAGACCTGCTGTGCCCACGCCAGAAACTCGGGCAGGCGGCGCGAGTAGTCCCAGGCCGAGCGCAGCACCGCCAGATCGAAGGCAGCCCAGTCCGCCGCGGCATCGTCCCAGTCCTCGATCGCGACCTCGGCGCCCAGGGTCTCGAGCGCACTTTGCAGGGGTGCAAGATCCGCATCGAGCGGGCGGGCGACATGGGCGGAGACGAGCGCGATCCGGGGGATAGTCATAGCCGCTGCTTATAACCTATTTTTCCAGTAATTACAGCCAGTTACGCGCACGAAAAATGCCCTCATCCAAGCTTGGCGGCGATCGTTCAGTTTTACTGAAGAGTGCTTAAACACTCCGAAACACGCAGGCTTGGCCGCAGAGCATCATGCCGCTCCTTCGGGAAACCTCCCGAAGGCTTTTCGATAAAGGAGTCCGTCATGATCTGCTCAACCACCTACCGTTCCGCACTGAGTCTCGCGGGCGCCATGATCATGACGCTCGGCACCTTCAGCATGCTGCAGGCGTCGGCGCCATGGGAATCGCACCGTAGCGAGCTCGTTCGCTATCACGATGCGGACCTCAATCAGCCGGCCGATGCGACGCGGGTCTATGCCCGTATCCACTCGGCGGCCGAGAAAGTGTGCGCACCGCTCGCCAAGGGTGATGCCGCGCTTCGCCTGCAGCTCGAGGCCTGCATCGAGGGTGCGGTCGCCGATGCGGTGTCCAAGGTCAATCGTCCTGAGCTCGATGCCGTCCATTCCGCTACGATTGGCGGATGGCGAGTGGCAAGCGAGCGGGCGGCAAATCCCCGCGCCTAGATGCGAAAACCCCGCGGCGCTTGCCTCTGGCAAGCCTGCGGGTGTTCGTTGCGACTGCTGAGCATCTGTCCTTCTCCCGCGCCGCCAACACTCTCGGCGTCAGCATCGGTGCGGTGAGCATGCAAATTCGCGCCCTCGAGGAATACCTGAGGGCGCCTCTTTTCCGACGCCGCGGCCGCGTGGTGCAGCTCACCGGCGAGGGCGAGCATCTGCTGCCCAAAGTTCGCAGTGCGCTCGATTCGCTGGAGCGCGCCATCGATGAGGTTCGCGTCGAGACCCGAAGCGGCCCGTTGATGGTGAGCATGCTGGCCTCGTTTCTGCAGCAGTGGCTGCTGCCGAGGCTGCCGGACTTCAACGAGAAACACCCCGACATCGACCTGCGCCTGCACACCTCGGCCTCGCTCGTGGATTTCGTGCGCTCCGAGGCGCACGTCGCGATCCGTTTCGGCACGGGCCAGTGGCCGCAGGTGCACGCCGAGAAGCTCATGGACGAGTGGCTGGTGCCGGTGTGCTCGCCGAAGCTGCTCGCCAAGCATGGACCGGTCTCCAATCAGGGCGATCTCAAGAAGTACCGCCTGCTGCATTCGACCTCCGAGCCCTGGCATGCCTGGTCGGAGAAGCCGACCCTCGCCATCGAGTGGGCGCCGAGCGGGGCGACCTTCGATGACTCGGTTGCGCTGATCCGCGCTGCGGAGATCGGTCAGGGTCTGGTGCTTGCGCGCTGGAGCCTGGTCGAGCAGGAGATCGCTTCCGGCAAGCTCGTGATGGCCAGCAAGAAGATCATGCCGACGGATCGCGGCTATTACTTCGTCTGCCCGAACGCCTACTGCACGCTCGCCAAGGTCGAGGCCTTCCGGATCTGGCTCACGAAGCAGGCCCGGGCAGCGCCGCGTCCGCGCGATGTGTCGACAGGCAAGAGCGCCGCCTGATTCTCTGGAGAGACGACTAATCGAGAAGGCGCGCGAGCGCCGCGCGGTAGCGCGTGAGAATTTCTGCGCGCCGAATGTGCGTGCCACCGTCCACGACCTTGCGCCCATGGCGCCAGACGCAATCCACCGCGCGGTCGCGCGCGGCGAAGAGCCAGCCGTCGATCAGGGCATCGCCCGCCCGCGACAGCAGCGAGGGATGCCCGGCGTCGAGCGAGACGATGTCGGCCGGCGCGCCGTTGGTGAGTCCGGCGAGCGATTCGTCCACACCGAGCGATCGGGCGCCGCCCTGCACGGCCGCCTCGAACAACCGCCTCCCCGTCGAGCGCGCCTCGCCGTCGGCGAGCAGGTTACGGCGCCGGTGCGCGAGGCGCTGCGAGTACTCCAGGGTGCGCAGCTCCTGCGCCGCATCGATGAGGATGTTCGAGTCCGAGCCGATGCCGAAGGCGCCATGGGCGCCCAGGTAGTCGACCGCCGGAAAGATCCCGTCACCGAGGTTGGATTCGGTGATCGGGCACAGGCCCGCGACCGCACCGCTCGCCGCAAGCCGGTGAGTTTCCTCGCCGCTCAGATGCGTGGCATGGATCAGGCTCCAGCGCCGATCGACGTCCATGTTGGCGAGCAGCCACGCTACCGGCCGCTGCCCGCTCCAGGCGATGCAGTCCTCGACCTCTCGGGTCTGCTCCGCGGCATGAATATGAATCGGGCCGGCCGGTGCAAGCGCCAGCACCTCACGCAGCTCTTCCGGCGTCACCGCGCGCAGACTGTGCGGTGCCACGCCGACGCGTGCTGCATCGAGCGGCCTGACAGCTGAACGGGCGGCTTCCACGAGCTTCGAGAACTGATCGACGTCGTTGATGAAGCGGCGCTGGCCAGGGTTCGGGGCCAGCCCGCCGAAGTTTGAATGGGCGTAGAGGACGGGCAGCAGGGTCAGTGCGATGTCGCTGTGCTGCGAGGCGGCGACGATGCGGTGCGTGAGCTCCGCCGGTTCGGCGTAGCGGGCGCCCTGCGGGTCGTGATGGACGTAGTGAAACTCGCCGACCCGCGTGAATCCTCCCTCGAGCATTTCCATGAAGGCAAACGCGCTGATGGCCTCGAGCTCATCCGGCCCGAGCCGCTCGAGCGAGCGGTACATGAGGTCCCGCCAGGTCCAGAAGCTGTCCTCGCCGGGACCTGCGATCTCGGCGAGCCCGGCCATCGCGCGCTGGAACCCGTGGCTGTGGACGTTCGGCAGGCCGGGCAGCGCGATGGCGTGACGCTCGTCGCGTGAGGCGAGCGGCACGCCGCTCTCGACCGTCGAGATGTGCCCTTCAACGATACGCACGCGCACGTTCTCGGCCCATCCCCGGGGAAGCAGGGCCGATTGAAACCACAGACTAGCCACCGGTGCCATAGCTGCGCATGATAGCAATCCTGCATGGCCCGTCCGCCGACACATCTCCCATGAGCGCCACGTTGCAATGGCTCACGGTCACGCGCAACACGGCGCCGCTGCTGCTGAGCATGCCCCACACCGGCATCGAGATTCCGCCGCAGTTCGCGACCGGCCTCGTCTCCTCCTGGCTGGCGCGCCGTGACGCCGACTGGTGGGTGCACCAGCTCTATGATTTTGCGGCGGCCATGGGTGCGACCGTGGTTCGCACGGGGATCTCGCGCACCGTGGTGGATGTGAACCGGGACCCGACCGGCGTCTCGCTCTACCCGGGACAGGCGACGACGGAGCTGTGTCCCACGACGACGTTCGACGGTGAGCCCCTGTACGCGTCGGGCTCAGCGCCCGATGCAAGCGGGGTTGCGGCACGGCGTGAGGCGCACCATGCGCCGTATCACGCAGCACTCACTGCCGAGATCGAGCGCCTGCGTCGCAGGCATCCGGTCATCGTACTCTACGATTGTCATTCGATCCGTTCGCGGGTACCGCGGCTCTTCGCAGGGGAGCTGCCGAACTTCAACATCGGAACGAACGATGGGGCGAGCTGCTCGCCGCAGCTCACCGCCGGGGTCGAAGCGGTGTGCGATGCCACTGCGTTTTCGCGCGTCACGAACGGAAGGTTCAAGGGCGGCTACATCACGCGCCACTACGGGCGGCCCCGACAGGGTGTGCATGCCATCCAGATGGAGATTGCGTGCCGCGGCTACCTCGCCGAGCCCGAAGGCCCCGCGGATCCTTCGAACTGGCCGGTGCCCTACGATGCGGCGTTCGCCGAGCCGATGCGCGCGGCGATCGAGAAAGTGTTAAAGGCCTGTCTCACGTTTGCTGTGACATCCGCGCGACACGACCAGTAGAATGCGCCTGGGCGCGTTTCTTGCTCGGCGGGAAGCGCTTCCCCGTGCCCGCCCTTGACGGCTGGCGCGTCCCCCCAGGGCCAACTCAGAGGCTTATTTATGAAGACATCGACATTCCGGGCGGCGGCCGTGGCCGTGCTGTCCCTTTCGGTCGCCAACGTCGGCTTTATCGGCAGCGCACAGGCGGCCATCGTGGAGACCGGCGCGCTCGTGACGACGACCCGGGACGCCAATCTCGCCGCGGTGCGGGCCCAGCTGAACCGTGCGGACGTGAAGCAGCGCCTCGAGGGCATGGGTGTGGATACCGCCGTGGTCGATGCGCGCGTCGCGAACCTGAGCGACGTCGAGCTGCAGAAGATGGCGACCGACATGCAGAATGCGCCCGCCGGCGGCGGTGCGCTGGTGATCATCGGCGTCGTGTTCCTGGTCCTGATCATTCTCGAGTTCGTCGGCGTCATCGATATCTTCAAGCGCCGCTGAAGTGACCCGGCTCGGGCTGGCGGCCTGCTGCGCGATCATCGCCAGCGGGCTCGCCGGCTGTGTCTCGCGCGGCGCCCTCGTGGCGCCGTCGCTTCCCTCCGAGGCCCCTCGCAGCGTCGAGCTGGCCGATACGCCGTTCTTCCCGCAGCGCAAGCTGCAATGCGGGCCGGCCTCGCTCGCGACCGCCCTCGGCGCTTCGCACGTGCCCGTTACGCCCGATGAGCTCGAGCCGCTCGTCTATCTGCCCCAGCGCAAAGGCAGTCTCCAGGTCGAGATGCAGGCGGCGCCGCGCAAGTTCTCGCGGCTGTCCTATCCGCTCGGCATGAACCTGTCCGACGTGCTCGCCGAGCTCGAGGCCGGAAGGCCGGTGCTGGTGCTGCACAATTACGGACTGCCGATTCTGCCGCGCTGGCACTATGCCGTGGTGATCGGCTATGACGCCGAGCACGACTCGGTGTTGCTGCGATCGGGGATCACGAAGCGGCAGGTGCTCTCGGCGGGAAATTTCATGCGGGCGTGGGACAACGGTGGAAGATGGTCGATGGTCATTCTGTCACCCGGTGAGCTGCCCGCCTCGCCGGATCGCGCACGGTATCTCGAAGCTGCGGCGGCGTTCGAGCATGTCGCCCAGCCTGGCGAGTCAAAACGCGTATTCGACGCTGCGGTCAGGAGATGGCCGGATGAGCCGATTGCGCTGATTGGTCGCGGTACGGCGAACTATCGCACTCACGATCTTCGCGGCGCCGCAGATGACTACGCCGCGGCGTTGAAAATCGATCCGGCGCAGAATGGCGCGCGGAACAACCTCGCGATGACATTGCTGGAGCTCGGGTGCCCGAAGGAAGCCGGCGTTGAGATCGCGAAGATCGATGCGACCAAGGTCGAGGGGCCGCTGGGTGAAGCGGTGCGGGACACGAAGGCGCAGATCGATGCGCAGCGCAACGCCGGGCAGCAAGAGCCAGGATGTTCCTATTCGCATCCTTGATCGAGCGCGAGTGATGCTGCACGGATCATCAATCGCGCATCTGCGACTGAATGTTCCGCAACCGGCGCTTCGACGGATTGCCGCGCGAGTGCGCCCAGGCGGCGACGACGTGCCTCGCCTCGATGTCCTGCAGCGGTTTGCACGCGGCAGAATTTTGGGCACGTAGTTGCACCGCTGGCGGATCCCTGGGCGGTGCATGACAATTCGAAGCGACCCGAAGGTCGTGGAGAGGTGGCCATGAGCCAAGGTAAAACGAGGGACCGTGAATAAGTCTTCCGACGACGTTGGGAAGGCTTTGAAGCTCGCGGCAAAATCGGCGGCCAGGACACGAAGGATGTTCGGCGCTCCCCTCTACGGGTGAGAAGCCTTAGACAGGACCCCGCCGGCTGACCGCCCGCGCCGGGATACCAAGCAGCACCAGAACGCCTCCCATCAGAACGAATGCCGCGACGCAGTAGATTCCGTTCGCGGTCGAGCCGGTCGTATCCTTGACCCAGCCGATCAGGTACGGGCTCGCGAAGCCTGCGAGATTGCCGAATGAGTTGATGATGGCGATGCCCGCGGCTGCGGTGGCGCCGCTGAGATAAGCCGTCGGCAGACTCCAGAAAAGCGGTGCGCTGCTCAGGATGCCAAGCGTCGCAAGGCTCAGCGCGGCGAGCGCGAGCACCGCGTTGCCGGAGAGCCCGACACTCAACACCAGTCCCAGTGCCCCGAGCGCCGCCGGAATCGCGATGTGCCAGCGCCGCTCGAGCCGCCGGTCCGCGCTTCGACCGATGAGCACCATCCCGACTGCTGCAACCGCATACGGAATCGCCGTGAGCATGCCCACGTGCAGCGCCCGTTTGACCCCCAGATCGGACACGATCGTCGGCAGCCAGAAGCTGATGCCGTAAAGACCCACGACCAGACAGAAGTAAATCAGACAGCCGAACCAGACACGGCCGTCCCGGAAGGCATCGCCGTAACTTCCGGCCGGGCGGGTGACTTCATCCCGGGCGATATCCTCTGCGAGAGCCGTCTTCTCCCCGGGCGACAGCCAGGTGACGCTCCCGATGCTGTCCTGCAGGTGGAACCAGAGATAGAACCCGAGCAGCACGGCCGGGATGGCTTCGAGCAGGAACATCCATTGCCAGCCGGCAAGCCCATGCGTGCCTGCGAAGGTCTCCATGATCCACCCCGACAGCAGACTGCCGATGACGCTCGAGATGGCAACGCCCGTCATGAAGATCGCCACGATCCGGCCGCGCCGTGCAGCCGGAAACCACTGGGTCAGGTAATAGATGACACCCGGGAAGAACCCGGCTTCGGCCGCCCCCAGGAGGAAGCGCAGCACGTAGAAGCTGGTCGGCGTCTCGACGAACATCATCGCCGCGGAGATCACGCCCCAGGAAATCATGATGCGAGCGAGCCAGCGCCGCGCGCCGACCCGGTGCAGGATCATGTTGCTCGGCACCTCGAATAGGAAGTAGCCGATGAAGAAGATGCCGGCGCCGAAACCGTAGACCGTCTGGCTGAATCCCAGATCATCGAGCATCTGCAGCTTCGCGAAGCCGACGTTGACGCGGTCGAGGTAGGCGGTGATGTAGCCGAGCAGCATGAGGGGCACGATGCGGCGCGCCACCCGGGCATAGATGCTGTCGAGCGAGGCGACAGTCATGCCCCTTGCGCGTGTTTCACGCGCATCTCCCGAACTGCTGGCTCGACCGCCCCCTCATGGGCGGGCGAGCATACGCGAGGCTGCCCTAGGAGGTGATCCGCTTGCGCGAAGCCGCCGCCCGCACCACAGGGACACCTGCCCGCTGGCGGTTGTGGTCATAGGCCCAGAGGAGCCCGAGCGCCATCAATCCCATGCCCAGCGGATGCCGTCGGGCAATGCGGAACGTGTTCCTGAGGACCACTGAACCGAGCTTGACGCCAATGATCGCGAGCCGGGCGTGGCCCAGCACCGCCGATATGCCCGTCGTGCTGGTCACCAGCCGGTGAAGGACCTGGCTGTCGGTATCGCTCAGCGGCTGAACCGCGGGTCGGCGTTTCCGTGTGGTGCTCATAGGCTCTTCCCGAACAGGGCGCGCTCGCCGGTTCCTTGGCGGGAGCAATCCGCATGCCATCCGCAGGCCGGCAGGCACCGAAATGCAGGCCGCTATAGCCGCGCGGACGGCGCCCCTCTAAGCTCAGCAGCCGGAGAACCCCGCAGCGGCTGCCCTCAGGACCCCAGGCCACCCCCTCTCATGCCCGAAAAGACCGCCGTACTGCATCGTGTCTTCACCGCGCTGTGGCCCGATGAGGCCATTCGTCTGCAATTGACGCAGATCCAGAACGCTTTCGAGTTTCCGGCCTCCGCCAAGATCGTGCGGCCCGAGCGTTTACATATTACGCTCAACTTCCTGGACGCCCTGCCGGCCGAGAAGGTCAAGGCGCTCCTGGCGCTGCGTATTCCGTTCAAGCCTTTCACGCTGGAGCTCACTCGCGCCGCGCTCCTGAACCGGGAAGTTGCGGTGCTCGAGCCACCTGCCCCGCCTCCCGCGCTGGTCGACCTCCATGCCCGCCTGAGCATCGCGCTCACCGAACTCGACCTGCCGCTCGACCTGCGGGCGTTCCGGCCGCACATCACGCTCGCGCGCAGCGCCCAGGGCGCGCGCATTCCCAAAGAGATTCCCCCGGTGTCCTGGCGCATCGAGTCCTGGGCGCTGGTGGAATCGGTGGCCGGTGCGAACCCGGGCTACCGAATCCTCACCCGCTGAGCCGGCCCTCGGGGAGTCGCCCGCACTGCGCCGAGCGCACACTCCCAGGTTGAACGTCACCGGCTATTCGTCGCTGTCCGGCACCGAGTCCCTGAGCCGGTCCGGATCCCGGATCTCCTCGAGCGTCGCGCCGCCGGGTCTGGGGAGCTTGCCGAGCACGCAGCCGAAGAACGGTGGAACGATGATGCAGCGTTTGCCGAGGCGCACGTAAGGGATGGGACCTGCGAACCCGGCCTTCTTCTCTTCAGGCTGCCATTCGTATCCGGATTTGCCTTTCGGGCGCTTGCGGTACGGCGACTTCGGCTGCTCACCGAACGCGCGGGGCTCAGGTTCGGGCGATGGGTCGAGGCTTTCGCGCGCGACCCGCGCGGCATCGCCGTACCAGTCGATGGATCTCGGTGGCGGCTCCTCGGGCGGCGTGATGGCGCTCCCGGCATCGGGAGGTCGTATGGACCGCGGCGGACCCGGTGCCGGCGCAGGCTGCGGCGCAGGCTCCATCGCTTCAGGCGGCGGCAGCTCGAAGAAGAAAAGCTCGCCGCGCGCGGCATCTGCGCGAGACAGCCGGATGTGCTGGCGTCCGTTGCGGAAAAAGATCTCGATGAACAGCACGTGCGTCGCCACGATGACGAGCAGTACGGCCAATCGCTCGAGGGACCGACGCTTGAGGGGCATGCGTTCTTTCGCGCAGCTTCCGGCCCCTCTCGGACCGCCTTCCCGGCGAGGGGTTCCGCCCGGGCCACCGCTCAGGCCTTGCTGCGGCTCGTGAACCAGTTGATGGCGTACTGCACGAGCTGCGCGTTGGTGGCGAGATTCAACTTGCGTTTGAGGCTCTGCCGGTGCGTCTCGACGGTCTTGACGCTGAGGCCGAGCGCCTCGGCGGCCTCACGCGAGGACTGGCCGCGGCCGATGAGATTCAGCACCTGCAGCTCGCGGTTGCTGAGCCGCCCGATGGGATCGTTGCCGACCGAGGCGACCGCACTGCCGGGACGCGACTGCCCGAGCACCGTGGAGACGGCCTCACTCACATACACCTCACCGCTCAACACCTGACGGAGCGCGACGAGCAGTTGCTCCGAGGCCGCCTGTTTCATGATGTAGCCGCGGGCTCCGGCGCCGAGCAGCCGCTCGGCGTAGATGAGCTCATCGTGCATGGACAGGACCAGCATCGGCATGGCCGGATGCTGCGCGTGGACGTTGCGCACCAGCTCGAGACCGTCGCCCTGGCCGAGCGAGATGTCGATGATCGAGACGTCGGGCTCGAGATCGCGGATCGCAGCGCGCGCTTCGCGCTCGCCCTGCGCTTCTCCGCACACGGTCAGATCCGCTTCGAGATCGATCATGCGACGCAGCCCCTGCCGCACGATCGGGTGGTCGTCCACGATCAGGACCCGCCGCGGCGTCTTCATGGCAGCGGAAACGCACAGCGCACACAGGCGCCGCGGCCGGCCGGGGTCTCGATGGCAAGGTCGCCACCGAGCATCTGCGCGCGGTAGCGCATGATCTTGAGGCCGAGCCCATCGGACTCCTCGGCGAGGCGCGGCTCGAAGCCCCTGCCGTCATCCTCGACGGACAGCTGCAGTCCCGCGCCCTGCAGCGCGGGTGCGAGTCGCACGACCGCCGATGTGGCAAGGCCGTGGCGGGCGACATTGGTGAGTGCCTCCTGGGCAATGCGGTAAAGATGCGTCGCGGCGTTCTCATCCAGCCGTTCCATCAGTGAGCCGGCCTCGTCGCGAAATTCCACCGCGATGCCGTATCGCTCGCGGCAGCGATCCGCCAGAGCCTTCAGCGCCATCACCAGCCCGCCGCGCGCCGTGCTCACCGGGGAAAGACCCCGCGCCAGTGAACGCGTTCCTTCTATGGTGCCGTTGACGAGGCCGATCACCTCTTCGACATCCTTCTTGAGCGGCGAGCCGGCCTTGCCGAGCTGTGCGGCAAGACCGCGCAGCAGCAGCGCGATGCCGGTGAGCTCCTGTCCGAGTCCATCGTGCAGGTCGCCCCCGATGCGCTGCTGCTCGCGGTTGGCGATCTCGATGATCTCGCGCTCGAGCCGCTTGCGCTCGGTCACATCATTGATCACGGCGAGCCAGTGATCGCTGCCCTCGCGCCGCAGGGGCATGAAGACGCACGAGGCCACGAAGCGGCGGCCATCGCGCCGCGTGCATTCGAACTCGACCGGCTGGATCGTGCCGACCGCATCGCCGCTCTCGCGCAGCGAGCGTTCCACGTGGTCGCGCTGCACGGGCGGCATGCTGAGCAGCGGACGCACCGACTGGCCGATGAGCTCGCCGCTGTTATACCCGAACATCTCATCGAGCGCGGCATTGCTCAGGCGAACGATGTCGCTCGCACTGTCGACCAGGAGCACCCCTTCGCGCATCGTCTCCAGTATGAACGTCTGCGTGCGCAACGTATCGCTCTGCGCGCGCCGCTCGGTGACTTCCGTGATGTTGACCACCGCGCCGCTCACCTGGCTCTCGGTGCATACGGCGCGCACGCGCCACTCGAAATACCGTGGCCCGTGGCCGGCGCCATCGCCGACGACCTGCTCGAAATCCTGCGCCTCGCCGCTCGTCATCACCCGCTCGAACAGCGCGTGGACGCGCGCGCGATCTTCGGGCGGCGCAAACTCTTCGATCATACGGCCAACCGCATCGGCGGGGCTCACACCCCGCAGCTCGCGATTGAGGAATACGCAGCGGCGCTGGCGGTCGAGGAGCGCGAGCCAGTCCGCGGAGCTGCCCGCGACGGTCTGCAGCATCTCCTCCTGCGTGCGCGCCGAGAGTAGCTCGGCTTCCTTGCGGGAATGGATATCGAGGGAGATGCCGATGGCCATGGTGGCCTTGCCGTCGAAATCCCAGGCCACGGCCCGGCCGCGCGTCAGCATCCACTTCCAGCGCCCGTTGCCGGTGCGGATGCGGTACTCGAGATCGATCGCCGGCTGATCGCCCTCGAGGTGCGCAAGCATGTCGCGGCGCACGCGCTCCTGGTCCTGCGGGTGGATGCGCGACATCCACGGATCACTCGTGCCTTCCCACTGCTCGCGGCTGTAGCCCGTCATGGCAAACCACAGCGGGCTCATCTGCATCGCATTGCTCGCCACCTGCCACTGCCAGAAGGCGGCGCGCGCGCCCCACAGGGCCGTCGCCAGGCGCGCCTCGTTCTCCTGCCGTGCGACTTCCGCCTGCTTGCGAAGGTCAATCTCGATACAGATGCCGCAGGCGCGCAGCGGCCGCCCTGTCGTGTCGTGCTCGAGTGCCTGGCCGCGATGCAGGATCCACAGCCATCGCGAGTCCGAGGTGAGCACGCGGTACTCGCACTCGAAGGTATCGCTCTGCCCGGTGCGCAGCTCCTCGAGCCGGCGCTGGAACTCGAACAGGTCGTCGGGGTGGACGTTGCGCGACCAGCGCAGCAGGTGATCGCGCCCGGGACACGAATCGAGGCTCATGAGCGCGCACCAGCGAGCATCGATGGCGAAGTGGCCGGAGGCAAAATCCCAGATCCACGAGCCGATCTCCGCCTGCATCAGGGCGGCGCGGCGCTGCACATCGGTGATCGCCGGCAGCGGAGTGGGCTCGAGGGCAGCAGCGCTCATGGGTCGGGTATTGTGGACTAGTTCGCCGCAAATGCCTTGTTGCGCAACTACATCACGCCCGTCGCCACACGCAGACAGTTTTGACAGGAACTCCGGCACGCTTCATGCGCTCTGCATTCCAGACGACTGGAGAATTGCGGGAGAATCTCGTGGTGAAAAAAGCAACATGGCGGCGCTGGGCGCCGGCTGGAGAGACTCTGGAGGCCATGCGCATGGCGCTGCGCTCACACTGGGTGGAAGCGACTCATGCCACGTCGCACCCGTACTGGCCGGAGCCGGCCCGCTGGCTGCACCGGCCGGCTTACCACCTCACGAGCGGCGGCAGGCTCATCAGGTAGGCCTCCGGATCGGCATCCGTGCCGAAACCGAAGCGGGTGCCCCGGTCGTAGACCAGGTTGAACTCGACGTAGCGACCGCGTTTGAGCAGCAGCCGATCGCGCGCGGCCGCATCGAAAGGCGTATCGAGGCGCCGGGCCACGATCTTCCGGTAAGCATCGAGAAAGGTCTCGCCCACCGATGTGACGAAAGCAAAATCCCGATCCGGCTCACCGCTCGCGAGCTCATCGAAGAAGATGCCGCCGACACCCCGCGGCTCCTGCCGGTGAGGCAGATAGAAATAGCGGTCGCACCACTCCTTGTATTCCTGATAGGCGCCCGGCCGGTAGGCCTCGCAGGCCTGCCGCAGTGCATCATGAAACGCGCCGGTGTCCTCATCGAACGGGAACGTGGGCGTCAGATCCGTCCCGCCGCCGAACCAGGCGCGACTGGTCGCGAGGTAGCGCAGGTTCATGTGCACGGTTGGCACATAGGGATTGAAGGGATGGGCGACCAGCGAGAGGCCGCAGGCGACGAAGCGGCCCTCTGATTCGGCGGCGCCCGGGATCTGGTTCAGGAGGTTGGGCGCAAAGCTGCCCCAGACGTGACTGACATTGACGCCGACCTTCTCGAAGGTGTCGCCGCGCATCACCCGCATGGCGCCGCCGCCCTGCAGGCGATGGCCTTCGGGGCGTTGCCACTGGCGTGCCTCGAAACGGGCGGTCGTCTCGAAGGACTCCAGCATCGCGCAGATGCGCCCCTGAAGATCCAGCATGTGCTTGTGGAAGGTGCGCGCGAACGCCTCGCTCATGAGCGCCCTTCGTGCACCGCATCGACGAGCCGAGCGACGGCATCGGGATCGGTCTCCGGCCAGATGCCGTGGCCGAGGTTGAAGATGTGGCCGGTCGGACCCGCCTCGCGCAGAACGCGCTGGACCTGGCGTTTCAGTTCCTCGGGCGGCGCAAACAGAGCCGCCGGATCGAGATTGCCCTGCACGGCCTTGTCCGGGCCGAGCGTGCGGCGGGCGATGTCGAGTGGCGTGCGCCAGTCGAGACCGACCACGTCCACATCCAGCGTGGCGATATCCTCGAGCAGCGCGCCGCCCTGGTTGGCGTAGTAGATGAGCGGCAGATCGAGCGAGCGCAGCTGCTGCATGGTGCGGGCGACCGCCGGCAGCGCGAAGCGCCGGTACTCGGCCGGCGCGAGCAGTCCCGCCCAGGACTCGAACATCATCAGGGCCTGGGCCCCCGCCTCGGCCTGCGCACGCAGATAGGCAGCCATCGCATCTGCAAGTTTCTGCAGCAGCAGCTCCGTGGCCTCGGGCGCGGCGTAAAGCGAGGCGCGTGCGGCAGCGAATTCTTTCGAAGGTTTGCCGCACACGAGATAACAGAGCAGCGTGAAGGGCCCGCCCGCAAATCCGATCAGCGGCGCGTTGCGCGGCATTGCAGCGCGCACCAGCCGCACGGACTCCATCACGTAAGGCACATCGCGCTCAGGGTTCAGCTGCGGCAGCGCCTCGATCTGCTGCATGCTGCGGATCGGCTCGCGCACGATCGGGCCGGGCGCGAATTCGATGCCGACCCCCATGCCCTGCAGCGGCGTCATGATGTCGCTGAAGAGGATCGCCGCATCGAGCGCATAGCGTCGCAGCGGCTGCATCGTCACTTCCGCCGCCAGATCCGGCCGTCGGGTGAGCGAGGCAAAGTCCACCTTGGCCCGAAGCTCGCGGTACTCGGGCAGGTAGCGCCCTGCCTGGCGCATGACCCACACCGGGGTGTGGGCAACCGGCTCGCGCCGGCACGCCGCGAGGAACGTCGAACTCGAAGGAGTTTTCAACTGCGCAGCCATCGGGCGACATCCGGTGCAAAGTAACTGATGATGAGATCGGCGCCCGCGCGGTGAATGCCGGTCAGCGTCTCGAGCGCCGCGGTGCGCTCATCGATCCAGCCGCGCTCGGCCGCGGCCTTGATGAGGCTGAACTCCCCCGACACCTGGTAGGCGACCACCGGGACGTTCACGGTATCGCGCACTCTTCGGATCACATCGAGATAGGGTCCGGCGGGCTTCACCATCACCATATCCGCACCCTCCTCGATATCGAGGTCGACCTCCCGCAGGGCTTCACGCACGTTGCCGGGATCCATCTGATACGAGCGGCGGTCACCGAAGGCCGGCGCCGACTCGGCCGCCTCGCGGAACGGGCCATAGAACGCCGAGGCGTACTTGGCGGCATACGAGACGATGGGCGTACTCGAAAAATTGTTGCGGTCGAGGAGCTGGCGCATGGCGAGCACGCGCCCGTCCATCATGTCGCTCGGCGCGACCGCATCGGCGCCGGCGCGCGCATAGGTGAGCGCGACCTGGGCAAGCGTCGCGACCGAGGTGTCGTTGTCGATGACGCCCGCGGGCGTGACGTGACCGCAGTGGCCATGATCGGTGGCGCTGCACAGGCACACGTCGGTCCACACCAGAAGGTCCGGACAGACTTTCTTGATCGCAGCGATGGCCTGCGGCACCAGGCCGTCCGGATCGAGCGCCGCGCTCGCCTTCGCATCCTTGTGGGGCGGTGCGGCGAAGAGGATCACGGCGAGCACGCCCGCGGCGGCGACGGCCTGCGCCTCCTTCGCGATCTCATCGACGGAGAGCTGGAACACTCCGGACATGCTTTCGACGGGCTTGCGCACCTCGCGGCCCGCGATCACGAACAGCGGATAGATGAAGAGATCGCTCGAGAGGCGCGTTTCGCGCACCATGCGCCGCCAGGCGCTCGACTGGCGGGTCCGTCGGGGTCGATGCAGGGGGAACGCCATGAAATTTGCCTTTCGGTCAGTGCCGGCTCTGCAGGGCGCGAAGCGTGGTCGCGGCGAGCCCGGCAAGCGTTGCGGATTCGGCCACGATCACGGAGTAGCCGCGTTCGGTGAGTGCCCGTGCCGTAGTCGGGCCGATCGCCACCGCGGCGGCTCTGGAGAGGAGTCGGTCGAGATCGCCCTTGCCGAGGGCCTGGCTCAACTCCGTCACCGCCGAGGGACTCGCGAACGTGACGGCGGCGACGCCGTCACGTTCGATCCATCTGCGGCAGTCGGCGACATCGAGCGCGGCAGGCTCGGTGCGGTAGGCCTCGACCTGGGTCACCTCCGCGCCGAGCTGGGCGAGGCCCTTGGCGATGGTCGGCAGCGCGCGCGAGCTCGCCGGATACAACACCCGCATCCCGGGTGTGGCCTCGCTCGCAAGCGCGGTCACGAGTCCCCCGGCTTCGGCCTGATCAGGCACCACATCCACGGTCCAGCCGCGTTGGCGCAGCACCTGGGCAGTGGATTTGCCGACGGCGGCCACGCGCAGCCCCTGCGGTCTGGCGGGCAGGTGGGCCAGCACCGGGGCGACGGCGCGTCGGCTTGCGAACACGATCCACTTGAAACTGCCGATGTTCTTCAGCGCCCGCTCGAGGCCGTCGCTGTCGGCCGGGGTGGTGGCCGTCGCCGGCCACAGCAGCACGGAGAGCCCGAGCGTGCGCAGCTCCGTCGCGAGCGGCCCATCGACCGCTTCTGCCCGCGTGACCACGACGGGCCTGAAGGAGTTGGGCGTGGCGCTCATGGCGGTTCGGCGCTCTGACGCACGCCGCGCTGCTGCGCGATGATGTCGCCGGCGCCCTGGGCCAGCAACTGCTCGGCGACCTTGACGCCGAGCAGTGCGGCATCGAGGCGATCGGTGCTGGCAAGGCTTTCCTCGGTGCTGAACATCATCGACCCATCGAGCGCGCAGACGGCGGCGAACAGCTTCAGTCCGGCCCCTTCGACGCTCGCGAGCGCCCCGAGCGGAATCTGGCAACCGCCTTCGATCCGCCTCAGGAGGGCGCGCTCGGCGGTGGTCGCGAGCCTTGCGGGCACATCATCGAGGGCGTGCAGCCAGCGCAGTGCCGTGTTGTCATCGCTGCGCGCGCAAACGCCGATGGCGCCCTGAGAAACCGCTGAGGGAAATTCGCTGGTGGGTAGCCGTGCAGAAATGTGAGCGTCGAGACCGAGGCGCTTCAATCCGGCCGTGGCGAGCACGATGGCGTCGTACTCGCCGCGCTGAAGTTTTTCGATGCGGGTCGGCACGTTGCCGCGCAGCTCGGTCGTGGCGATGTCCGGACGGGCGCGCGCGAGGAAGGCCCGGCGACGCAGGCTGCTGGTGCCGACCCGCGCACCACGCGGCAAAGCAGCGAGCGAGGAGATGCCGTCACGGGCAATCAGCGCATCGCGCGGATCCTCACGCTCGAGCACGGCCGCAAGCTCGATACCGGGCTCGAGTGCGGTGGACAGATCCTTGAGGCTGTGCACGGCGATGTCGATGTCCCGGGCGAGCAGCGCGCGATCGATTTCCTTCGTGAAGAAGGCGCGGCCGCCGAGGGCCCAGAGCGGCACATCGGTGCGCACATCCCCCTCGGTCTTGATGTGCACGAGCTCGACGGCGGGACTGCCGGGCTGCGCCCCGAGGAGCGCCGCCACGCGATGCGCCTGCCACAGAGCGAGCGCCGAGCCCCGGGTGCCGATACGCAGCGTGCTCACGCCTCGCCCTCCAGCATGAAGCGGTAGCCCACGCCCCACACGGTCAGGAAATGACGGGGCGCGGCCGGATCGCGCTCGAAGCGCTTGCGCAGTCGCAGGATGAAATTGTCGACGGTGCGCGTGGATGGAAACACGTCATAGCCCCACACGCGCTCGAGCAGGTCCTCGCGCGAGACGATCTCGCCGGGCCGCTCGGCGAGCACCTTGAGGATCATCGCTTCCTTCTCGGTGAGCTCCTGCGCCACCCCGTTCCAGGAGCGCGCGCGGAAGGCCCTGAAGTCCACTTCGTTGCCGCCGAACTGCAGCGTGGCGCCATCCGGCGAGGACGATGCGGTCTGATACCACTCGCGCCGGCGCACGATCGCGCGCACGCGCAGCAGAAATTCCTGCAGATGGAACGGCTTCGCGAGGTAGTCGTCACCGCCCGCCTCGAGCCCGTGCACCCGGTCCTGGGGATCGCCGCGTGCGGTCAAGAACAGCACCGGAGTGTTGTCGGCGCGCTCGCGCATCGTGCGGCAGACGGTCAGCCCGTCGATGTGCGGCAGCATCACATCGAGCACGACGAGCGAGGCCCGTGAGCGCTCGAGCCACTCGAGCGCGGCGCGCCCGTCACCCACGGTCTGCACCTCGTAGCCTTCGGCGCGCAGGTTCTCGACGATGCCGGACGCCAGGTGCGGATCGTCCTCGACGACGAGCACGACACTCATGGCTTCTCGACCGGCGCAGCAGGCCAGGCGAGCACGAACTGCGCGCCCCGTCCCTCGCCCTCGCTGTGTGCCGCCACGCGTCCGCCGGCGAGCTGCATGAGCCGGTTGACGATGAAGAGGCCGAGCCCGGTGCCCTGGCTCGCGCCGCTGCCGGCATGCAGGCGCGAGAACTTGCGGAACAGCAACGCGCGATCCGCGGGCGTGAATCCGACGCCGCTGTCGCTCACGGTGAGCTCGACTTCATCATTGAGGCGGCGCGCGCCGATCGCGATCGTTCCGCCGCCGCCTGGAGAGACCGCGGCGAGTGCATTCTCCAGGAGGTTGCGCACCACGACGTCGAGGGCGAGCGGGTCCGCCAGGACTTCGATCCCCCGGGGCACCTCGGTCGTGATCTCGATCCTGTCGTTGCGCGCGCGTTCTTCCAGTTGCGCGACGACCCGTGCCACTGCCCCGGCGAGCTCCAGGGGCTCGCGTTTGAGCGCCACGCGTCCGCGCTCGAGCCGCACGCTGTCGAGGATCTGCGAGACCATGGCCACCATGCGCGCGAGATCTGCGAGCATGCGGTCGATGAGCTTGCGCGACTGCTCGGGCGAGAGCTGGCGGATGGCCATCGTCTCGAGCGAGAGCTGCAGGCTTGCGAGTGGCGTCTTGAACTGATGCGAGACGAGCGCGAGAAAACTGTCCTGCTCCTGAAGCACATGCGCCTGCGCGCGCAATGCGCGCCAGATGACCGCGGTGCACAGCAGGAGCGCGAAAAGAAAGAACGCGCTCTCCCATGAATACTGATTGAGGCGCTTGTCGCGCTCGCTGGCGAGCGCCTCATTCACCCGTGCCGCCACGACCACCGGCGCGCCCGCAGAATCACCGCGCACCTCGAGATTTGGCAGCAGGGTCACAACACGCGGCGCGGGCACGCCGGCCTTCAGCAGCTCTTCGGCCGCACTCACCTGCTGCGCATAGAGCGTGCGCTCGTTGCGCACCTTCTCGACGGTGTAGTCATGCAGATCGAGGACCCACCAGCCAACCTGCACGACCGCGACGATCACGATCAGGAGCGCCGCGATCTGGAAAACACGCGTCGCCTTCATCTGACCTGCCCGGCCGCCTCGGGAAGCGCTTCGCGCAGAGCGGCGACGAACTGCTCGAGGTCTGCCTGCGTATGGGCGAGCGAGAGGAAGCACACTTCGTAGGGCGAGGGCGGCAGATACACGCCGCGAGCCAGCATGGCGTGGAACAGCGCCGCAAACTGTGCCGAAGCCTGCTTCTCAAGCGTGATGGCGGTACGCGCTGTGGCGCCAGCGTGGAATGCGAGCCACACGAGCGAGCCCTGGCGCACGACCTGGATCGGAAAGGGCGACCCGGCAAGCACCGGAGCCAGCATGCGCTCGAGCGATGCGCCGAGCGCTTCGAGTTTCTCCCAGCCTCGCTCCCGCGTCAGGATATCGAGCGTGGCGATTCCCGCGGTCATGGCGACGGGATTTCCCGAGAGCGTTCCGGCCTGGTAGGTGGCACCGAGCGGCGCGAGGTTCTTCATGATGTCGCGTGCACCGCCGAAGCCGCCGACCGGCATGCCGCCGCCGATGACTTTGCCGAACGTCGCGAGGTCCGGCTGGATGCCGCTCAGTTGCGCCACGCCGCCGCGCGCCAGGCGGAACCCGGAAATCACCTCATCGAATATCAGCAGTGCGCCGTGCCTGCGGGTGACCTCGCGCAGTGCTCGCAGAAACTCCGGGCGCTGCAGGAGCAGGCCATGATTGGCGGGAACGGGCTCGATGATGACCGCGGCGATACTGTCGCCTTCACGCGCGAAGAGCTCGCGCAACGCGGCTTCGTCATCGAGCGGCAGCACGCGGGTGCAGGCGACGAAGGCCGCCGGCACGCCGGCCGAGGAAGGCGTCCCGAAGGTCGCGAGCCCGGAACCCGCCGAGACGAGCAGGTGATCGGCATGCCCGTGATAGCAGCCGGCGAACTTGACGATGAGATCGCGCCCCGTGGCGGCACGCGCCAGGCGAATCGCGCTCATCACCGCTTCAGTCCCGGAGGAGACGAAGCGCACCTGCTCGAGACCGGGGTAGGCAGCCGTGATGCGTTCGGCCAGCTCGACTTCCGCCTCACAGGGGGCACCGAAGGTCGTGCCCGAGCGGCAGGCCGCGGTGATCGCCTCGACGACCTGCGGGTGTGCGTGACCGAGGATCAATGCCCCCCACGAGCCGACGAGGTCCAGATAGCGGCGGCCATCGGCATCGGTGAGGTGCTGACCCGCCCCGCTCTTGATGAAAAGCGGCGTGCCGCCGACGGCCCGGAATGCGCGCACGGGTGAGTTGACCCCGCCCGGAATGACGCGGCAGGCGCGCTCGAACAGGGCGGCAGAACGGGCGGGGCTCGATGATGCGGTCATGAATGCTCGACTTTTTCAGGGGCGGTGTCTCTGCCCAGGGCGTCCGCGCCCGGCAGCGTGGCTCGCGCGCCGCTCTGACGCCCGGCCGGGCGTTGCAGGCGCGCCTCACGGAAGAACGCCTCGACGGTCTCGGCGCTGGCGTGCTCCGCGGCGGCGCGCATGCCCGCGAGCGGCAGATGCGCCAGACGGCGCGCCATTGTGATCGCAAACCGCTGCAGTTGCTCCTTTTGTCCCGGGCTCAGCGCCTGCAGGTCCTGCATCAGCAGGCGATCCATCTCAACGCCCGCGATGCGCTCGAAATCTTCCCGCAGGCCAGCGAGCTGGCGGCCGATGCCCCGCGCCGCAAGCTGGCTGCGAAGGCGCCCGAGCCGCTCGTCGATGGCGGCGCGCACCGGCGCAAGGCGCATCAGCTGCGCGATGCGCTGCTCCTGGGCGGCCTCGATGAGCTCATCCATTCCGATGCGCTCGAGTCCCTGGGCCCGCGCGGCATCCGGCTCGATGTTCGGCGGCAATCCGAAATCGATGAGCAGCGGCGCACGGTCAGCGGCCCGGGCTAGCTTCGCGAGTGCCGCCGAGTCGAGCACCGCAACCGCCGCAGCGGTCGCCGTCATCACGCCGGCCACCGGGGGCGGGTGGGATCGGAACTCCTCGAGTGACAGGGTGGCGATCGGGGCGCCCGGCTCGCCGATGCGGGCCTTGAGATCCGTTACGAACTGCTCCGCGGCGGGCGGCGAGCGGTTGACGATGAGGAGTGAGACGCCGGCGCGATGCAGGGCTTCGCCCGCCCGGCGGGTCATGGGCGACACCCCGACGAGCGCGACCGGCGGAGCGGCGCTGCCGATGTGCCGGCGCATCCGCTCCACCGCCAGGTCCGCGAGCGAGGGCGCACGCGCGCCTGCGGCGAGCTGCTGCACGCGGTTGGACATCGCGAGCGCCTCGCCGATCACGTGATCCAGGGTCGCGGCGCAGGTGCCCGCGAGTCTTGCGGCCTCCCAGGCGGCGCGCAGCTGCGTGGCGATCTCCCGCTCGCCGGCCTGGGCCGAATCGAGTCCGCAGGCGACCAGGAAGAGATGCTCGATGGCTGCCTCACCCGTCCAGGCGCGCAACACGCTTCGCGCCTCGCCCGGTGCAGGCTCGCGGCCGGTCAGGCTGCGAAAGATGAGGGTGCGGCAGTCCTGGGCCTCGAGCCCCTCCCCCATGGCGAAGATCAGCTCGACGCGATTGCAGGTCGACAGATACACGAGCTCATCGACACCCAGGGCTGCCCGCAGCTGCGGCAGGCGCGCCGGAAGCTCATCCCGGGCAAGCGCAAAGCCCGCGATATGGCCGGATCCGGCGTGGCGGTAGGAAAGACCGACGAGCCCGACCTGCTGCATGGGCGTCAGCAGACCATGCCGGGCCGGTCCCAAGTGTCATGGAACGGTCACGGGCGGGGAGAACCCCCGCCCCTGGCGCCTCAGGGCGCGACCGCGAAACCGGTCAGCGGCGGCTGCCCCGTACCAGGGTCGCGAGGGCTACGCCTACGACCAGGCCGATGCCGAGCGCCCAGGCCGTAGCCCGATAAGGCTCCGCTTCGACGCGGCTCTGCAGCCCGTCGACCTGCGATTTGGCCCAGCTGCGCGCGCTGTCCGCGCCCTCGCGCACCGCATCGCCGGCCGCCGAGGCCTTCTGGCGTAGCCGGTCCTTCACATTGGCAGCCGCTTCGCGGGCCGATTCGCCGTTTCCGACGGTGGAATTCTCTTGCATGGATATCTCCTGAAGCCGGTCTGCCCGGTGGGCTGGGTGGAACGTATGGCAGCAGGAATCGTTCCGTGCGGCGCCAGGCGTTTGCCCCTACTCACGACCCTCGATCGCCACCTCACAGGTCACGGAGTTGGCGATGAAGCACGACTCGTGGGCCGAGTGATGGAGCTTCTCGAGCTGTTCGGCCGAGGGGGCGGTGCCGTCCCAGTCGATCTTCGGCCGCAGGCGCACCTTGAGCATCGCCATGGCGCCGCGGGCGTTCTTGCCCATCTCACCGATCGCCTCATCCTCGTAGCGGTCGATCTTGAACCCGCCCTTGGCCGCGTAGAACAGGAAGAAGAGCATGTGGCAGGAGGACAGCGAGGCGATGAACGCCTCCTCGGGATCCACGGCATCGGCCCTGGAGAGCGGCAGCGGCACCACCTTGGGCGAGCTCGAGGCCGGCACGGTCACGTTGCCATCGAAACGCCACTCGTGGCCACGGGAGTACTTGTTGTCCGTGAACGGGGCGCCTTCAGGGCGTGTCCAGATCACCGTCGCCGTATAGCTGCTCATCGGTCTTGCTCCTCTCGCTTCAGGGTTCAGGGGCGCGGCGCACGCGCGCTCAACCGCGTCCAGATGCCATCGAGCTGCGTGGTCGCACCCTCGAGGTGGCGCAGCGTCGCTATGGCCGCATCGTCATCGATATCGCCGTTCGAATTGAGGATCGCGAGCGCACCGGCGATACGCCCGAAGTGCAGCGAGCGGCCGAGCGGGGTGTGCTGCTGCGCGGCGTTGCGGGTCTCCTGATCGCTCAGGGCATCGAGCACGCGCTCGGACAGCTCCCAGCTCGCGGCAACCTTGCGGGCCATCTCGGCCCAGTGCGCATCCAGCAGCTGCGCGATGACCGTCACATCCGGACGCAGGTCCGCACGTGCGGCGTACTGATCCAGCACCACGCGAAACACAATGATCGTCGCAAGACCCGACACCAGCGCAAGGAGCTGTGCCGCGAACGGATCCTCGTGCTCCACCATGGCCGCATGGGCAGCGGCGGCGGTGCCCGAGCGGAACGTGTGATCCCACACCACCTCCGGAAAACGCGCGAACTCGCCACTGGCCCCGCGGAAGACGGGCTGCAGCACCGCAGCGGCGATCAGCGAGCGGATGCCCTCGGTACCAAGCAGTGCGATCGCCCGATCGATGCTTTCGACCGGCTGGGAGCTGATCCGATAGAACGGCGCGTTGGCGAGCTTGAGCAGCGTTCCGGTCAGGGTCGGATCGCGCACGATGAGCGCAGCGAGCTCGCGGCGCGAGACATCGTTGTCGTTGACCGCGCGCATGAGTTGCGGCAGCAGCAGCGGCTTACGGGGCGCATAGCGCGGCTCGTTGACCGCTGCCGGAAGGGCGGCGCGCGTAGCGGCGGCGACTTCCGCATGCGCCTCGAGTGGCGGCACATCCTGGGGCGCGATGCCGAAGGCGAGCGCATGGAGTCTCAGGAAGACCTGCTCGGCGGTGAGCGCACCCTCGGCGGGTGCCGTGGACTCAGGGGCGGGAAGCGCGGCGGGCTCGGCCTCCAGGAGCTCGCGGACCGAAGGCCCGCTGCGAGTGGCTTTGGCGCGCCGGTAGAGCGACCACGCCGCGGCGAGCGCGGCCGCGACGATCAGCAGAGCCAGCAAGCCTCGCAGCATTTTGTCGCCCCGGTATATCGTTATGGTCAAGGCGGTGGAGCGGGTGAAGGGAATCGAACCCTCGTCACTTGGTTGGGAACCAAGAGCTCTACCATTGAGCTACACCCGCGTAAGACCCGGAATTCTATGCGTCCAGCGCCTCCCTGGGCAACGAGATAAGCTAGCGCCCAGGAACCCCGTCTCCCGAAGGTGCGCCCATGAACCCCCGTCTGTCCCTGCTGCTCCTCGCGGTCGGTGCGACGCTCGCCCACGCCGATGAAAGCATGCGCTGCGGCAAGTGGGTGGTGAGCTCGGACCTCTCGACGACCGAGCTGATCAGCAAGTGCGGCGAGCCCTCGAGCAAGGACTCGAAGACCGACGATGTGCGGGCCAAGCACGCGAACGGCCAGGGCACGTTCGTCGTCGGCCAGACGACCACCGAGCACTGGTTTTACGAACGGGGTCCGGGAGCCTTCCGCATGGTCGTGACCGTGGTCGACGGCAAGATCAAGAGCATCGACAGGGCCGAGTAAACGTGACGAACGAGGCGCTACAGGCGCGGACGATCCGCTCGTTCGTGCTGCGCAGCGGGCGCGTCACCGATGCGCAGCAGCGGGCGCTCGAGGCTTTGTGGCCGCGCTATGGCGTGGAGTTCTCCGCGCACTGTCTCGATCTCGATACGCTGTTCGGGCGCGTGGCGCCGCGGGTCGTGGAGATCGGCTTCGGCAACGGCGAGAATCTCGCGGCCCTCGCGCAGGCCCATCCCGAGCACGATCACCTCGGCATCGAAGTGCACCGCGCCGGCGTCGGGCGGCTGCTGCTCGGCGCCGAGAGCGCGGCCTTGAAGAATCTCAGGGTGATCTGTCACGACGCGGTCGAGGTGCTCACCGCGCAGCTGCCGGCGGGCTCGATCGCCGAGATGCTCATTCTGTTTCCGGATCCGTGGCCGAAGAAGCGTCATCACAAGCGCCGGCTCATCCAGCCGCCCTTCGTGACCCTCGCCGCGAGCCGGCTCGCCCCGGGCGGCGTGCTGCGCCTGGCGACGGACTGGGAGCCTTATGCCCATCACATGCTCGAGGTATTGAGCGCCTGCCCGCTCCTTCAGAACGCCGATCCCTCGGGCGCCTTCTCGCCCCGGGCGAGCGAGCGGGTGCAGACGCGATTCGAGAAGCGCGGGACACGCCTCGGTCACAGCGTGTGGGACCTCGCCTTTCGTCTTAAGTGAAAGCGCTGCGCAGGCCGTCCATCACGAACTGCACCGCCAGCGCGCCCAGCACGACGCCGGAGAGACGGTTGGCAACGTTGGCGCCGGTGACGCCGAGCACCCGCATCATCGGGGTCGAGGCCCACATCAGCGCCAGGGCGAGTGCCAGCACCAGGATGACTACGCCCAGCAGCCCCAAAAACAACAGGGGCTGGGACCATGCCGGCACGGGTCCGAAATAGAGCAGGATGGTGGCGAGCGCTCCGGGCCCCGCGATGAATGGAAATGCCAGCGGAAACACGGAGATATCGGCGCGACGGGCACTCTCCGCGCGCTCTGGCGTCGAGGACTTGGTGCCCGATTCGCGGGCAAAGACCATCTCGAGCGCGATGAGAAACAGCAACAGTCCGCCGAAGATGCGGAACGCCTCGAGGCTGATGCCCATGAGGTCGAGAAACCGCGCACCCCCCACGGCGAAGAGCACCAGGATGAGACCGGCGATCAGCACCGCCTTGAGCGCCATCTTGTGTTTGTAGCTGGGGCTTGCCCCCTCGGTGAGGCTGCTGAAGATGGGGGCAAGCGAGACGGGCTCGACCACCACGAAGAACACGACGAAGAACTTGAGGAACTGCTCGAACATTCACCGGCACTCTGGTCTTGAAAGCGTCGCACGCGAGGCGCAACATCGGTCGGGCGTCGAGGAAATTTTTTTCCAGTCAGGGAGATTACCAGCCATGGCGGTTACGCAACCGGATATCGGAAATTGGTATCGGCGAACGAGCGGCGGCGACCAGTTCGAGGTCGTGGCCGTCGACAACGACGACGGCACGATCGAGATCCAGTACTTCGACGGCACCGTCGAGGAGATGGACATCGAGGACTGGAACGCCCAGTGGGAAGACGGCGCCATCGAGGCCGGAGAAGCGCCCGAGGACTGGACGGGCTCTGTCGATGTGGAGCCGGAAGACGACGCGACGCGCCAGGCGGATGGCTACGAGGGCGAGCGCGATCTGCGCGCGAGCGGTCTCGACTCGATCGACCTCTTCGAATAGCCCGCTATTTGAAGAGCCCGCGCTGGCGGCCCTTGTAGGCGAGCAGCGCGAGCAGCAGCAGCCCCGGAATGCTGAGTGAGGCCGTGTAGGTAAAGAAGGCCGGGTAGTCGATCGCATCCACCACGAAGCCCGAGGTGCCCATCAGCATCTTTCCGGGAAGCGCGTAGATCGAGGACAGCACCGCATACTGCGTCGCCGTGTATCGCGTGTTCGTCAGGCTCGCGAGGAAGGCGAGCAGGGAAGTGCCGTGGATGTTGTAGGCGATGTTGTCGAAGCTGTTGACGCAGCCCAGGAACACCAGGTTCGGCGTGTCGGTCGTCGCAAGCGCGGCGAATCCCAGGTTCGAGATCATCATCATGACGCTGCCGACCGCGAGCGCGCGAATGAGCCCGAGTCGCGCGACGATCACGCCGCCGATCAGCACGCCGAGGAGCGCTGCGATCAGCCCGAAGGCTTTCACGACCGCGGCGACCTGCTTGAGGGTGTAGCCGTGATCGATATAGAACGGGTTGGCCATGGGTCCCATCGCATAGTCGGTGAGCCGGTAGCACCCAATGAATGCAAACAGCAGCACCCCCATCGCGAGGCCATAGCGGGAGAAAAAATCCGTGAGCGGACAGACGACCGCGCCGATGAACGTACTGCCGAGCGTGCGCAGCCACTCCGGCCAGTGCGTGCGCTGCGCGAGCCAGCGCACCACGCGCTCCTCCTGCATCGCCGCGTTCGCGTTTGCGGGCACGTCCGGCTCTCGCGTGAGCAGCGTGGTGAGGATGCCGATGCCGGCGAGCGTCGCCATCGTCGTGTAGCTCACGAGCCAGCCGTGATCGTCGGCGATCCAGAATGCACCGGCGGTCCCCACCATGACGGCAACGCGATAGCCGAGCTGGTAACCGGCGGCCATCGCGCCCTGTTCCTCGGGCGGTGCCGCCTCGACCCGCCAGGCATCGACGGCGATGTCCTGCGTGGCCGAGGCAAAGGCGATGAACAGCGCGGCCAGGGCCACCGCGGTGATGTTGTGGGCCGGATCCTGGTGGGCGAGATTGACGATGGCGAAGGCGATGCCGACCTGCGCAAGCAGCATCCAGCTGCGCCGCCGTCCGAGCAGCCCATGCAGCAGGGGCAGCTTCAACCGGTCGACGAAGGGCGCCCAGAGGAACTTCACGGTGTAGACCAGGGCGACCCAGGCCAGCATGCCGATGGTGGCGCGCTCGATGCCGACTTGGCGAAGCCATGCCGACAGGGTCTGGCCGACGAGAATGAAAGGCAGGCCGCACGAGAATCCGAGCGCCAGGGCGGCCGCCATGCGCGGCTGGCGGTAGACGAGGATCGCACGGCCCCACCCGCGCCACCAGGGACTCACAGGTCGTAGTCCATGACCAGCGGGGCATGATCGGAGAAGCGTCGTTTCTTGAAGATCTCCGCGCGCCGTGCCGCCCCTTTGAGGCCGGGGCTTGCGATCTGGTAGTCGATGCGCCAGCCGACGTTCTTCGACCAGGCCTCGCCGCGGTTCGACCACCAGGTGTATTGATCCGGCTCGCGGTTGATCTCGCGGAAAGCATCGACGTAACCCACCTCATCGAAGAGCGTGTCGAGCCAGGCACGCTCCTCGGGCAGGAAGCCCGAGTTCTTCTGGTTCGAGCGCCAGTTCCTGAGATCGATCTGGCGGTGCGCGATGTTCCAGTCGCCGCACAGGATGAACTGCCGGCGCTTGCGCCGCAGGGATTTGAGATACGGCAGGAAAGCCTCGAGGCAGCGGTTCTTCGAGGCCTGCCGCTCAGGTCCGGCCGAGCCCGAAGGCAGGTAGAGCGACACCACGCTCAGGGCGCCGAAGCGCGCCTCGAGGTAGCGCCCTTCATTGTCGAACTCGGCGACGCCAAACCCGCGGATCACCTCATCCGGCTTGCGCCGGGCGTAAATCGCCGTGCCCGCATAGCCCGGCCGCTTTGCATCGTAGTAGAAGCAGTGGTGTCCCAGGGGCCGGAAGCAGGGATGTTCGAGCTGGTGCTCCTGGGACTTGGTCTCCTGCAGGCAGATGACATCGGCATCCTGCCTGGCGAGCCAGCGGAACATGCCCTTGTCCGAAGCGGAGCGGACGCCGTTGGCGTTGAGCGTTACGATGCGCATGTCGTCATCATAGCCGTGAGCCCGTGCATGCAGGAGTACCAGACCGCTTTCATCGAACTTGCGCTGGCGCGCAACGCGCTGCGCTTCGGCAGCTTCAAGCTCAAGTCGCGGCGCGAGAGCCCGTACTTCTTCAACGCCGGCCTGTTCAGCGACGGCGCCGCGGCAGCGGCGCTCGGGCGCTGCTATGCCGCCGCGCTGGTGCGTTCCGGCCTCGCCTTCGACGTGCTCTTCGGTCCGGCGTACAAGGGCATCCCGCTCGTGACCGCCACCGCCATCGCCCTGGCCGAGCACCATGGGCGCAACGTCCCCTACGTATTCAATCGCAAGGAATCCAAGGAGCACGGTGAAGGCGGCCGCCTGGTGGGCGGCGCACTGACGGGTCGGGTGGTCATCGTCGACGATGTCATCACGGCAGGCACGGCCGTGCGCGAGTCAATCGAGCTGATCCGTGGCGCCGGAGGGGAACCTGTGGCCGTAGCGCTGGCGCTCGATCGCCAGGAGCGCGGGCAGGGCACGCTCTCGGCGGTGCAGGAAATGGAGAGTCAGCACGGTCTCAGGACTGTGAGCATCCTCACACTTGTGGAGCTCATCGAGGCGCTCTCCGGCGCGGCCGGCCGCGAGGGAGGCATCACGAACGCGCAACTCGTCGCATTACGGAAATACCGAGACGTCTACGGGGTGTCGTAAAGCTTGCGGCCCGCGGAGCCTAGTCGGAATATAGCGCCCGGTTCCCAAGGTCAAGGCAGGATCAATGTCCTCTCGGATGCGCAGGCTGCTCGCCGCGATGCTCATCGCCGCCGCTGTGCCGTCAGCCCTCATCGCGCAGGAGAAGCCCACCACGACCTACCGCTGGGTGGATGAGAAAGGCGTCATCCACTACGGCGACAGCGTGCCGCCCCAGTACTCCCAGCGCGAGAGCACCATCCTCAACTCGCAGGGCGTGCAGATCGGGCGCCGCGAGGCGCAGAAAACCCCGGAGCAGCTCGCCGAGGAGGAGCGGCTGCACCAGGCCGCGATGCGCCAGAAGCAGCACGACTCCTTCCTGCTCACCACCTACACCTCGGTGGCCGATATCGAGCGGCTGCGCGATGAGCGCCTCGCCACGATCGGTGCGCAGCGCACGGCCGCGGAGCAGTACGTCGAGAACCTGCATTCGCGCCTGGCGGTGCTGCAGACGCGTGCCCTGCTCTTCAAACCCTACAACCCGCGCAAGGAAGCGCGCCGCATGCCGGATGATCTGGCGGAAGACCTGATCCGCACGCTCAACGAGATGCGCGCGCAGAACGATGCGCTCTCGGCGAAGGATGATGAGCAGAGCGCCATGCGCAGGCAGTTCCAGGCGGACATCGACCGCTACAAGCAGCTGCGCTCGGCGCGCGCCTCGCGTTAGCTGCGCCCGGAGGAGCCGAAGCCGCCCGCGCCGCGCGTGGTGGCGGCAAAATCCTCCACCACTTCGATTTCGACCTGCGCCACCGGCACGATCACGAGCTGCGCGATGCGCTCGCCGGGGTTCATCGTGAAAGGCTCGCGCCCGCGGTTCCAGCACGACACCATGAGCTGGCCCTGATAGTCCGAGTCGATCAGGCCAACGAGGTTGCCGAGCACCACCCCATGCTTGTGGCCGAGGCCCGAGCGCGGAAGGATGACCGCGGCGTATCCCGGGTCCTCCACGTAGATCGCAAGACCCGTCGGGATGAGCTCGGCGCGGCCGGGCTCGAGCAGCAGCGGCGCATCGAGGCAGGCGCGCAGATCCATTCCGGCCGATCCGCTCGTGGCATACGCCGGCAGGGGGAATTCCCGGCCGACGCGCGCATCCAGAATCCGCACCTTCAAGGGGCGGCGCGAGGCTCGAAGGTCGCTCACGCGTGAGCCGTGCCGAGCTGTCCGGCGCTTGCCCGTCCGGCATGCACCTCGCAGATGAGCGCGACCAGCTGCCGCGCAAGCTCGGTCTTGGTGCCCTGGCCGAGATCGCGCCGACCACTGCGCCACAGGACCACGAGGTGGTTGTCCTCGCAGTCGAATACCTTGCTGTCGCCGACTTCGTTGGCTGCGATCATGTCCAGGTTCTTCTTCAGAAGCTTGCCGCGCGCGTTCTGCTCGACGGATTCGGTCTCGGCGGCGAACCCTACCACGAAGGGGCGATCGGGCCGCGCCGCGACCGTCGCAAGCACGTCCGCGGTGCGCTGCATTTCGAGGTCGAGAGTATCGGAACTCTTCTTGATCTTCTGCTCGGCCGGCTGGCGCGGCCGATAGTCCGCCACCGCCGCAGTCGAGATGAAGATGTCCGCGCGGGGCACTTCCCGCAGCACGGCTTCGAGCATGTCCGCGGCGCTCTCCACATTGAAGCGCTGCACGCCCGGGGGCGTCGGGATCGTGACCGGCCCGCTGACCAGCACGACTTCGGCGCCCGCCTCGCGTGCGGCCTGCGCTACCGCAAACCCCATCTTGCCGGAGCTGCGGTTGCTGATGAATCGCACGGGGTCGATGCGCTCCCGCGTGGGTCCCGCGGTGATCAGCACACGCTTGCCCTGAAGCGGTCCGCCGGTCTGCACCAGACTGTAGGCGCGGTCGACGAGATCGAGCGGCTCGAGCATGCGCCCGGGGCCGACCTCGCCACAGGCCTGGTCGCCCTCAGCCGGGCCAAATACGCTCACGCGACGCTGCCTGAGGGTCTCGACGTTGGCCTGTGTGGCAGCGTTGGCCCACATCACCCGGTTCATCGCCGGCGCGACTGCGATCGGTGCCTCGGTCGCCAGACACAACGTGGTGAGGAGGTCGTCGGCCTGGCCGGCGGCGAGTCTCGAGAGGAAGCCGGCGCTCGCCGGCGCGATGAGCACCAGATCGGCCCAGCGTGCGAGTTCGATGTGGCCCATGGCGGCCTCGGCTGCCGGATCGAAGAGCTCGGTGCGGACCGGCTCGCCCGAGAGCGCCTGAAAGGTGAGCGGCGAGATGAACTCGCGGGCCGAGGCCGTCATCACCACCCGCACGGCTGCGCCACGCTCCATGAGCCGACGGACCAGATCCGCGCTCTTGTAGGCGGCAATGCCTCCTGTGACGCCAAGGAGGATGCGTTTACCCTTCATGGAAGCCTCGCGATGACTCCGCCGGATTATCCGGCCGCCTTCCTCGCAGGTGCAAACACCTGCCGCACACTGGCTAGACCGTGTGATTCGCAGCAGATACCGGATAGGGTATGACGGCCTTGGGGGCCGCCTCCGGGCCTGGGAAGATAGAGGTACGGCGAGGCGCTGACCTGGCGCAGACTCCGGCAGGACGCCCGGCCACCGGGGTCGGGTTGCCGCGGCACGGGCCGGCTGGTATAAAGCCGGGCTCCGCGCGGTATCAGCCGTTCGCGGTAAGCACTAAGTCATTGATTCGCTTAAGGTTGCTCAGTATGTCCCGCGTCTGCGAAATCACCGGGAAGCGCCCGGCCGTCGGTAATCGCGTCTCGCACGCCAATAACAAGAAGCGTCGCCGTTTCCTGCCGAACCTGCATTCGCAGCGTTTCTGGCTCGAGGGCGAGAAGCGCTGGGTGTCGCTGCGGATCTCGACGCGCGGCCTGCGCACGATCGAGAAGAACGGCATCGACGCGGTGGTGGCGAAACTGCGCGAAAAAGGCATGAGGATCTAAGCCATGCGCGACAAGATCAAGCTCCTCTCTTCGGCCGGCACCGGCCACTTCTACGTCACGACCAAGAACAAGCGGCTGCATCCGGACAAGATGGAAATCCGCAAGTTCGATCCCGTGGTGCGCAAGCACGTGGCGTACAAGGAAGCCAAGATCAAATAAGCGCTGCGTTCAGCGTTTGCCGAAAAGCCCGACCTTCGCGTCGGGCTTTTTGTTTTGGAGGGCTGCGCGGCCCTGCCCAAGGCGGTAGCCTTCGCGCATGCCCGAGCTTCCCGAAGTCGAGACGACGCGCCGCGGCGTCGAGCCGCATGTCGTCGGTCGCCGCATCGTCGAGCTCGCCCTGCACGAGCCGCGGCTGCGCTGGCGGGTTCCGGGCACTTTGCCAGCGAAGCTCGCGGGACAGCGCATCCGGCTCGCCGGGCGGCGCGCCAAGTATCTGCTGATCGAGCTCGAGGGCGGCACGCTGCTGCTGCACCTCGGCATGTCAGGAAGTCTGCGCGTGCTGCCTGCGACGACGCCGCGCATCGCGCACGATCACTTCGATCTGGTGCTCGATTCGGGGCAATCGCTGCGGTTCAACGATCCGCGGCGCTTCGGGAGCCTGCACTACACGACGGAGGCGCTCGAGAAGCATCCGTTGCTGAAGCGTCTGGCGCCGGAGCCTTTCGATGACGCTTTCGACGGCGACTACCTCTACAAGGTCACGCGCAAGCGCAACGTCGCGATCAAACAGCTGCTCATGAACAGCATGCTGGTCGTCGGCGTAGGCAACATCTACGCGAGCGAGGCCCTGTTCCGGGCACGCATCCGCCCACGCCGCCCGGCACGCACTCTTTCGCGCGCGGAAGCGGGAAAGCTGGTACGCGCCATCCGCACCGTGCTCTCGCTCGCCATCCGCACCGGCGGCACGACGCTTCGCGACTACGTGGGCGCGGATGGGAACCCGGGCTACTTCCGGCAGAAGCTGTTCGTGTACGAGCGCGCGGGCAAGCCGTGCCGGCGCTGCCGCACGCCGATCCGTCAGATCACGCAAGGGCAGCGCTCGACGTATTACTGCCCTCAATGCCAGCGATAAAGGCCCTGCTCGAATCGGCTCGGATGGGCGACGCGGGTCGCATCGAGCAGCCTTGACTGTGGGCAAATTGTATATACGATGTGTGTACAAGATCACGTTGCGAGGCATAGGCCATGGCTCCCCCGTCAAAAGAAACTGTCATCAATCTGCGAGCACCCGCGTATCAGCGTTCACTGATCGACCAGGCAGCGACCCTTTCCGGCAAGTCACGTACGGAGTTCATGCTCGATGCGGCGACTGAGAAGGCTCAGCAGGTCCTCCTCGACCGCACTGTGTTTGCGCTCGACGAAACGCGTTTTGAGAAATTTCTTGCCATACTCGATGAGCCGACTTCGAGCACGGCTCTCAAGGCAATCAACAAGCTTATGGCCCGAAAGGCGCCTTGGGAGAGCCCGGGGAAATGAAACTCAGCGCTCCTGTCCCGTTGAGCAATGCACATAAGCTGGAAGATTTTCAGTGCACTGAACCCACACTGGAGGCGTGGCTGAAGCAACGTGCACTGGCCAATCAAACACAGGGCGCTTCCCGCTGCTATGTCGTTGGTGAAGCTCAATCTGTCGTTGGCTACTGCGCGTTGGCAGCGGGTGCCCTTTGGCGCCCGCATGCTCCCAGTTCAATCCGACGCAACATGCCGGAATCCGTCCCAGTCGTTGTGCTGGGCCGACTTGCCGTCCACAAGGCGTCGACTGGCCAGGGGATCGGCGCTGGCCTTCTTAAGGACGCCGTCGCGCGCTCCGTCCGCCTTTCATGGGAACTGGGCATCCGGGCGTTGCTGTGTCATGCAATTAGCGAAGATGCCAAACGGTTCTATTTACATCACGGCTTTATCCCGTCCCCTATCGAACCCATGACGCTACTGCTGAAGCTGTCGGGCCATACGGGAATCAAAGCGGTGCCCGACGAGACGGGGGGCTTTGATTCAGTACATGAGCCAAAGATGTCATACGTTACAGCGCGCAAAAAGCGCTGACCCTCTCCAGTGTCAGCAGCGAGGCATCCACGCAGTCGCGCGATCCGCATGCACCTCTCGAGGGTCGATCCGGTCCTGGCGGGAGTGATCCAGGCGACAGGCCCCTTCCTCGTCGTACCCGACCTCGCCTGCTCACCTTTCCAGGCGCTGGCACGCGCGATCACATTCCAGCAGTTGAATGGTATTGCGGCTGGCACTATCTTCAAGCGCTTCATCGTCGCGTGCGGGCCCGAGCCCTTCCCGGCTCCGCAGACCGTGCTCGCCATGCCGCAGGAGACGCTGCGTGCCGCCGGGCTGTCGTTCAACAAGATCGCGGCGCTCAAGGATCTGGCCGCCCAGACGATCGACGGCATCGTCCCCGACACCGCGACGCTGAGCGCACTCGACGATGAAGCGATCATCGAGCGGCTGACGCAGGTGCGAGGCATCGGCCGCTGGACGGTCGAGATGCTGCTGATGTTCCAGCTTGGCAGGCTCGATGTGCTCCCGGTCGATGACTTCGGCGTGAGAGCGGGGTTCCGTCATGCGTACGGTCTTCGCAAGATGCCGGCCACCAGGGCGCTCGCGGCCTACGGGGCGCGCTGGGCGCCCTACCGCAGCGCGGCCGCCTGGTATCTGTGGCGCGCGCAGGAGCTCAAGCGCGCCGGGAAGCTCCCTGCGCCTGCGGAACGGATCGTGCTGCCGAGAATCCGCCGCAAGCGTAAAGCGGCGAAGCGCAAGACCGCGAGACGTACCAAGTGACCCGAAACGACAAGGCGCTCACGCGCTACACCCTCCTGGCAGAGCTCTTCGACCAGGCGTTCCGCATCCCGGGGACGCGCTGGCGCTTCGGGCTCGATGCCATCATCGGACTGGTCCCGGGCGCCGGCGATCTGATCGGTGCGGTGGTCGGGGGTTACGGGATCATCGTGGCGCGACAGCTCGGCGCGCCGGCTTCGGTGCAGACGCGCATGCTCCTGAACCTTGCGATCGATGCGCTCGTGGGGGCGATCCCGCTCCTCGGTGATCTGTTCGATTTTGCGTTCAAGGCGCATGTGCGTAACCGCGTGCTGCTCGAGCGCTGGCTCGTGCAACCGCACAAGACCCATCGCTCCTCGGCGCTCTCGCTGCTGGCGGTTCTCCTGGGGCTCGTGGCCGTCGTCGGCGGCACGATCTGGCTTGCCGTGCTGGTCGTCCACTGGCTTTACACCGCCTGCTGCGCTTCGCCCACCACGGTATGACAAGGCCGCTGACACTCTTTACCGTCGGGCACTCGAATCACCCGATCGAGAAGTTCGTCGGCCTGCTTCGTCGGCATGGGATTGACGTGCTCGCTGACGTCCGTTCGACGCCCTTCAGCCGGTTCAATCCGCAGTTCAATCGCGGGAAACTGGAGGAGAGTCTGCGCGAGGCGGGGATTCGCTATGAGTTCCTCGGCGAGGCGCTCGGTGCCCGCAGCCGGGATCCGTCATTGCAGGAAGGCGGAAAGGTGAGCTACGCAAAGCTTGCGGCCTCGGCCGCATTCCAGCAGGCCCTCACCCACGTGCTGCATGAGGCACGCACTCAGCGCTTGGCCATCATGTGCGCGGAGCGGGAACCGCTTGATTGCCATCGCACGATTCTCGTCGGCCGCGAGGCCGAGCGGGCTGGTGCATCAGTGACGCACATCCTGGCGGATGGCTCGCTGGAGGAGAACCGCCATGCACTCGAGCGACTCGCTGTGAGACTCAAGGTGCCGCAGGGCGATCTGTTCCAGGATGAGACGCAACGGCTCGAGACCGCCTACGCCCTGCAGGGTGCGCGGATCTCGCCTCCGGCCCGCTCGTAATTCGTCAGTCTTTTCTCGCATCCGCGGACCCGCGCATCTCGTTGGTCGGCACGGATCCCCGCGACGAAGTTGCACGGACGTAAAGCCCATGGCATCGGTGACCTGATTTGGTTTTCGCTCGCTCGGTTGACCCTTGATACGACGCGCACCGTGCTAAAGCCCTACAACCTCCGCCAGCCGCCGATACGCCCCCGGATCCGTCACCGCCACGAACGCAAGCCCGGTCAGCGCCCCGCCAATATGTGCATCGTGGTTGATGCGACCCTTCGCCTGTCGGGCCGACCAGTAGCTGTAGGCGAGATAACCCACCGCAAAGAGCGGCGCAGGGATCGGCACCGGGATCGGAATGATGTACAGGCTCTGGTCGGGGAAATAGACGATCGAGGCAAACAGCACGGCGAGGATCGCACCCGAGGCACCCAGCGAGGCGTAATCCGGATTGTTGCGATGCTTGATCACGGTACCGACCTCGCTCAGCACCATGCCAATGAAATACAGGGACACGAAGCGGATCGAGCCGATGTAGCGCTCGAGCTGAAAGGCGAACGCATAGAAGGTGATCATGTTGAAGATCAGGTGCCCGAGGTCTGCGTGCACGAACCCGCTCGTGACCAGACGCTCGTACTCGCGGTTGCGTGCCAGATAGTACGGCCGCAGCAGGGAGCGCTCGATGAGCCTGGGCGCCGAAAAGAGGCCCAGCAGGCTCACGACGATCGTGATCGCAAATATCCACAGCGCCGCGGAATGAAGATCCATGCTCAGTACACCAGCCCTTCGCCATTGCCCCGCGGGTCTGCCGCGGCTTCGACCTTACCGGTCGCGTAATCCCAGGTGACGACCTGGAGATTGCCCCATCGCTCGCCTTCGTTGAGCTTGTGCCCGCGCGCGGTCAGCCCGGCCTTCTCCGCATCGGTGAAGGCACCCGACTCATACGTGATCACATCAGGGGAGTACTGATGATGAAAGCGCGGCGCGCTCACGATGTCCATCGCACTCTTCCCGTCCATGAAGTCGAGCGTCGCGAGCAGCACCATGCCGATGATGTAGCTGCCACCGGGCGACCCCGCGATCATGAGTCCCCGTGGCGACTCGACGAACGTCGGGGTGGATGAGGACAGCGGCCGCTTTCCCGGAGCGATCGCGTTGGCCTCGGCGCCGATCAGCTGGTAGGCGTTCGGCGTGCCCGCCTTGATCGAGAAGTCGTCCATCTGGTTGTTGAGGAGGATCCCGGTGCCCGGCACAACGAGACCCGATCCGAACCAGAGGTTCAGCGTGATGGTCACCGCCACCCGGTTGCCCTCGCGGTCCATGAGCGAGAAATGCGTGGTATGCGCACCCTGCTGCGCATCGATCGCCTCGCTCGGCAACATCTCGCTCGGCGTCGCGCGATCGAGCCGCAACGAGGTGCGCTGGCCTTGCGCATAGAAGGGACTCGTGAGCATCTCGATCGGCACCTTCACAAAATCCGGATCGCCGAGGTAGATCGCCCGGTCGCGGTGTGCGCGGCGCATCGCCTCGACGACGAGGTGCTTGCGCGTCACGGTATCGAGCCTGGCGAGGTCGTAGCCCTCGAGGATGTTGAGCGCATCGACCAGTGCGATGCCGCCCGAAGCCGGTGGTGACGCCGAGACGATGCGCGCGCCGTGATAATGGCCGACGATCGGCTGGCGCTCGATGGCTCGGTAGTCCGCCAGATCCTCCTCCGTCCAGATGCCGCCGAGCTTCCTGACCTCGCGCACGAGCGTGCGCCCGAGGGAACCCCGGTAGAACTCGCCCACGCCCTTGTCCGCGATCAGCTGCAGCGAGCGGGCGAGCTGCGGCTGCTTGATCACGAACCCGAGCTCGGGCACTTCGCCCTTATGCAGATAAAGTTGCGACAGCTCCGGCGAGCGCCTGAACAGATCCTTCTTGTAGCGGATGCCCCCCAGCAGTCGCGGATACAGGGGGAAGCCTTCGCGCGCGAGCTTGATGGCCGGCTGCAGCAATACTTTGAGTGGCAGCTTGCCGTACTTTTCGGCAAGCAGCGCAAGTCCGGCCGGCTCTCCCGGAATGCCGGCCGCAAGCGCGCTTTGTGTCGAGAGCTTCGGCACGGGCTTGCCCGCGGAATCGAGGAACATGTCGCGGGTGGCGGCGGCCGGTGCCTTCTCGCGGGCATCGATCAGCGTGTCGAGACCATCGCTCGCGCGGTGCAGCAGGAAGAACCCGCCGGCACCGAGGCCAGAGGCATTGGGCTCGACCACGGCGAGGGCAGCCGCTACGGCAACCGCCGCATCGAAGGCATTGCCACCCCTGGCCAGCATTTCCTGGCCGGCCTGCGAGGCGAGCGGGTGCGCGCTTGCGATGGCCGCCTTGCCGGGCGCGCGCTCGGCTGCCTGCGCGGAGCAGACGAGCAGAACGAGCGCAAGACGGAGGGCGCCTTTGAAGCTCATCGGCTCAACTGCGGCGGTGCTTCTTCAGCTCCGCCTCGACGATCGGGTGCACGAACTCGCGGACGTCGCCGCCCAGCACGGCGATCTCCCGAACCAGCGTCGAGGAGATGAACGAGAACGGCTCCTGGGGTGTCAGGAATACGGTCTCGATGTCCGAAGAGAGGTGTCGGCTCATGGTCGCGAGCTGGAACTCGAACTCGAAGTCCGAGACGGCGCGCAGGCCGCGCACGATCACCGACAGGTCGTTCTTCTTCGCAAAATCGACGGTGAGCCCGGAGTACCCCATCACTTCGACGTTCTTGAGATCCGACAGCACTTCCCTGGCGAGCTGGACCCGCTTCTCGAGCGTGAGCAGGGGCGCCTTGCTGGGATTGGCGGCGATGGCGACCACGACGCGGTCGAAAATGCTGGCCGCCCGGCGCAACAGATCGTGATGGCCGTTGGTGATCGGGTCGAAGGTGCCGGGATAGACGGCGTTGCGTTTCATGTGGCAGCGTCTCCCCGCTCCCCTCTGTCGTAAAGATGATACCCGACCTCGCCGGCCCGCTTCGCTTTCGTCTGCCGCCAGGTCGGTGGCAAGGCCGGCAGCGGCTCGCGCGCGGCTGCTTCGATGTAAATCAGGGCGTTCGGGGCGAGCCAGCCACCCTCCTCGAGCAGCGTCGCGGCGGCCGACAGCAGCGGGCTGCCGAAGGGCGGATCGAGGAAGACGATATCGAACGGCCCGGCCTCTTTCGGGCCGCGCAGGTACTGGAGGGCATCGCAGCGCACGGCCTCGCCATTGCGGGCGCCCCACTCGGCCAGTCGGGCGCTGAGCTCGCGGACCGCCTCGGCCGACTGCTCTACGAACACCGCGCGGGCGGCGCCGCGGGAGAGGGCTTCGAGCCCGAGCGCACCGCTGCCCGCGAAGAGATCCAGGCAGCGCGATTGCGGCACTCGGGTCCCGAGCCAGTTGAAAAGCGTCTCGCGCACCCTGTCGGGTGTGGGACGAATCTCCACCACCGCCGGAAAGCGGAAGCGCCGGCCACGCCATGCGCCGCCGACGATGCGCAGCATGCGCGAGTGCGCACCGCGCGGAGCGCCCCCCTTGCGGGACCCGTAATTTCCTTCATGCATCGGGAGTTACGCCGGCTTCGCGGCTTGCCACCTTTCTTCCCTTAAGCGTACCCTAGCTCGTTCCCTGGAGGCTCCGACAATGAACAGGCTGACCGCGATCTCGATCGCCTGGGCGCTCGTTGCCGCAGCCGGCTGTTCGAGCGGCAATGGACCCGACATCGGCGACACCGATCCGACGAGCGGCAACGGCAACCCCGGGGGCGGCAGCCCGCAGCCCGCCGTCACGGCGGCACTCTTCCAGCCGCTGCAGGGCGTGCTGCCGTACCCGAACGATCTTTATTTCGCAGGCTCCACCGACGGCACCCTCAACATCCAGCCCGCCAATGCGCTGTCCCCCAACCAGGCGGGCCTCAATGCCCTGGATGGGTACTCGACGACCGCAGTGATCCGGGCGCGCTTTGCCGGCGCCATCGATCCGGACTCGCTCACTGCAGGCTCGGTGACCGTGATCCCGGTGCAGATCGATAACGCCACTAAGGCCACTGTCGGCGTGGCGGGGGCTCCGCTGGTCATCGGGACCGACCCTGCCGTGGCGGATATCCGCGTGGGGCTCGCCAGCGACGCCGGCGTCGGCAACACGATCCTGGAGATCACCCCGCTGCGGCCCCTGGTGCCGAGCACCGGGGCGACCAACAACGGCTATCTGGTGCTGCTGACCGATGCGATCCAGGCGGGAGGCGCCGCGGCAACCGCCGATGGCGACTACGCCGAGATCAAGGCCGCCCTGCCGGGCTGCGAGGCCATCACCGACCCCTCGATGAACGGTATCTGCCAGCTGACCGGCGCGCATCTGCAGATTGCGCAGGCGATCGGCGTGGACCCGACGCACGTGGTGCTCTCCTTCAGCTTCTCGACTCAGGCGACCCACGACACGATGGACGTCCTCGGGCTCACGACCACTGCCGAGCCCATCGTGGTGCAGAACACGGGCCTGACGACCACTGCGCTGGAAGACTCCCTCCCCGGCATCGCCAACGTGTACGTCGGCACGTTCACGATCCCCTACTACCTTACACGGCCGTCCGAATCGAACCCGACCGCCCCCGTCGATACGCCCTGGCACGGTGGCCCCTCGCCACTCGATGCCGAGAGCACGTTCCTCACACGCTTCAACCCGGCGCCCGTCGCCACCGAGACCATTGAGATCCCGATCTTCGTCACAGTACCCAACGCCGGCTCTCCGAGCGGCGGCGTCAAGCCTGCGGGCGGCTGGCCCGTGCTGATCTTCGAGCATGGCCTCACGCGCAACCGCCTCGATGCGGTCGCCGTCGCGGACACCTATGCGAGCCAGGGCTACGTGGTGGTGTCGATCGACCTGCCGCTGCACGGCATCACGGACCCGGCCAACCCCCTCTATCAGGCCACGAACGAGCGCACGTTCAACCTCGACCTGCGCAACAACTCAACGCTCGCCGCGGGTCCGGACGGCGTCATCGATTCCTCGGGGATCCATTTCGTGAACCTGCCGAACCCCATCCTCTCGCGCGACAACCTGCGCCAGGGTGCGGTCGACCTCCTCGCGCTCACCCGCTCGCTCGGGGATCTCGATCTCGACGGCGATGCGAGCGGCGACATCGACACCACGCAGGTGCATTTCCTCGGCCATTCGCTCGGCGGCATCGTCGGCGGCGTCTATCTCGGCACTGCGGCAGAGCCCGAAGTGCAGACGAGCGTGCTGGCGATGGCCGGTGGCGGCGTCGCCGCCACCATCCTCGATTCGCCAGCGTTCGGTCCGGTGCTGCTGAATGGTCTTGCGGCCCAGGGCATCACGGTGGGCTCGACGCTCTACGCGCAGTTCGTGCGCGACGTACAGACCATCGTGGATGCCGGCGATCCGGTCAACTACATCGCCGCGGCGGCCTCGAAGCGTCCCCTCCTGCTCTTCCAGGTGGTCGGCGGCGGAGACCTCGGGGACGGTCAGACCTCGCCTCCCGATCAGGTGGTGGTGAACGCCTCGACGCAACGCCTGATCGATGCCGCTGCCCTGCCGCGCATCTCGACGCCAGGTGCGAATCCGGTCTCGCAGGGCTACGTCAATTTCATCTTCGGCAATCACGGCAGCATCATCGATCCGTCGGCGAGCCTCGCGACGACCGTCGAGATGCAGACCGAGGCGATCACGTTTGCGGCCACCGGTGGCACCGTGGTCGCAATCTCCGATCCTTCCGTCGTACAGCCCTGAAGCACCGTGGCGCGCGAGACGAAAGATCCTGGATCCCAGGACGGCGAGGGGCGCAAGAGCTTCTTCAGCCGCATGCGCGCGAAGATCAACCGGCCCGATTCGTGGCTGAGTTATGACCTCGGCAACCTCTTCCGCGGTCGCGAGATCGATGCGGCGGCGCTCGATGAGCTCGAGACGCGCCTGCTGACCGCGGACGTCGGCGTCGATGCCACGCAGCACATCCTGGCCGGACTCAACAGGCGCGTGGCGCGCCAGGAGCTCGCCGACGTCGAGGCGCTGATCGCGGCGCTGCGCGAGGCCATCGTCGAGATCCTGGCTCCCGTCGCGCGGCCGCTCACCCTCCCGCGGGCGAGCGGCAAGCCGTTCGTGATCCTGGTGGTCGGGGTGAACGGATCGGGCAAGACCACGACCATCGGCAAGCTCGCGCGACGGCTCACCGACTCCGGCCGCACGGTCATGCTGGCAGCGGGCGATACCTTCCGGGCGGCGGCGATCGAGCAGCTCAATGTCTGGGCGGATCGCGCCAAGTCCGCATTTGTCTCGCAGCAGGCGGGCGCCGACCCGGGCGCGGTCGTCTTCGATGCCATTCAGGCCGCGCGCTCGCGTAACATCGATGTGCTGCTCGCGGACACGGCGGGCAGGCTTCACAGCCAGTCGCACCTCATGGAAGAGCTCAAGAAGGTGAAACGGGTGCTGCAACGCGTCGACCCCGCCGCACCGCACGAGGTCCTGCTGGTACTCGATGCCAACCAGGGGCAGAACGCGCTCTCGCAGGCCGTCCAGTTCCATGAAGCCATCGGTGTGACCGGGCTCGTCATCACCAAGCTCGACGGCACGGCCAAGGGCGGCATCGTCATCGCCATCGCCCAGCGGCTCGGGATCCCGATCCGCTACATCGGCATCGGCGAGGGGGCGGAGGATTTCGGGGAATTCGATGCGCAGGCCTTTGCCGGTGCGCTGGTCGATGGGAGCGACGCGCGCAAATGATCGTGTTCGACCGGGTCGGCAAGCGCTATCCCAACGGCCGGGAAGCTCTGTCCAACGTCACCTTTCGCATCGAAGCGGGCGAGATGGCGTTCCTGACCGGACGCTCGGGCGCGGGCAAGAGTACGGTGCTCAAGCACATTGCGCTGCTCGAGCGCCCCACTCGCGGCACGGTCGTCGTGGACGGCAAGAACACCCATACGATCCGCTCCCGCAAGATCCCCGCCTTCCGCCGTCGTATCGGCATGGTGTTCCAGGATCACAAGCTGCTCGCGGACCGTCCGGTCTATGACAACGTGGCGCTGCCGCTGATCGTTGCGGATGCGCCGCTCAAGGAGATCGACAAGCGCGTGCGCGCGGCGCTCGACCAGGTGGGATTGCTCGGCAAGGAGCGGAGCCTGCCGCTCGAGCTCTCGGTCGGCGAGCAGCAGCGGGTCGGGATCGCGCGCGCGGTCATCAGCAAGCCCTCGATCCTCATCGCCGATGAGCCGACCGGCAATCTCGATCCCGATCTTGCCGTGGAAGTGATGGAGCTCTTCAAGCGGTTCCAGGAAGTGGGCGTGACGGTGGTCGTGGCCTCGCACGATCTGCACCTGGTGCGCGAGTTCGCGCAGCGCGAGATCATCCTCGATCATGGCCACGTTCAGGGCGGGCATGATGAGACCCTGCCGCATCTGACGGCGACGCGATGAGCCTCTCCTCCTATGTCACGCGTCACGGCCACGCCTTCGTGAGCTCGCTCGGGCGGCTGATCCGAAGCCCCCTCGCCACGTTCATGACGCTGTTCGTCATCGCGCTGGCGCTCGCGCTGCCGGCGGGCCTGCGCCTGTTCGTCAACAATGCGAATCTCGCGACCGGGGGTTTTTCGAACGCGATCGACCTCTCGGTATACCTCAAGACCGATGTAGCGCTCGCCAAGGCCAGACAGCTCACCGACAGCGCTCGTCAGCGCGCGGAAATCGAGCAGGTGACGCTGATCCCGGCCGATCAGGCGCTCGAGGAGTTCCGCAAGTACTCCGGGTTCGGTGCCGCGCTCGAGGCGCTCGAGGACAATCCGCTGCCGCACGTGCTGCACGTGCGGCCGAAGAGCGAGAGCTCCGCCGCCACGCTCGAGACGCTGCGCAAATATTTCATGGCCTGGCCGGAGGTGGACCTGGTACAGATCGACTCGGAGTGGGTGAGGCGCTTCGCGGCGATTCTGGATCTGCTGCGCCGGGTGCTGATGATTGCCTCGATCGTGCTCGGCGCGGGGGTGCTTGCGATGATTGGCAACACGATCCGCCTTGAGATCCTGAACCGGCGCGCGGAGATCGAAGTCACCAAGCTCGTCGGCGGCTCGAACACCTTCGTGCGCCGGCCGTTTCTTTACACCGGAATGCTCTACGGGACGCTCGGCGCGCTGCTCGCCTGGGGCATTCTGACCGCCGCGGTCGCCTGGCTGTCGGTTCCCGTCAGCACGCTCGCCAGGCTCTACAGCAGCAATTTCGTTCTCGCGGGGTTGAGTCGCGATGAGATTCTGATCCTGCTCGGCACCGGCCTGGTGCTCGGCTGGCTGGGAGCGTGGATTTCGGCAACACGGCATTTGAGGAGTATCGAGCCGCATGCGTGAGAGGTACGGATGCCGGTGGTCTGTGGCAGTGACGGTCGCAGGTGTTCTGGCAGGGCCCGCATTCGCAGGCTGCACCTTGCCTGCGGCGCCGAGCAAGGTACCGGATGCCAGGACCGCCACGGATGAACAGATGCGCGCGGCGATGCAGACGCTCAAGAAATATGACACGGACGTCAACGCTTACGTGAAGTGCGTGCGCTTCGAGGTCAGCCAGAACCGGCTGACCGCGGAGGAAGGCGCGCGGTTGCACAATGCGGCAGTGGACCGTTTGCAGAAGGCCGCTACGATGTTCAACGAGCAGATGAGGATTTATCTCGGGCATTGAGACAGGACGCCCACCGCAGGCCTCGTCGGTATCTCGGGCCAGTGCTTTCAGCCGCGACCCGGACAGGATCCGGCCCGTGAATCCTCGGCGCTGCCCTGCGCTACGATGAAGTCAGCCGGTGTTCATGCCGCGGCCTTCGCCGCCACGGTTCCTGCCTTGCGCGTACGTAGTGCACGGCGCGGCGGTGGCGCTGAAGGTTTCGGGCTCGTTTCAGCTGATTGGGACCCACACCTGGATCCGACGGCAAGTATGTTCCGCGCGGCGTTCACGTCGCGGTCGTGCTCGGTTTTACAAGCCCAGCAAACCCACCGTCTCACAGCGCAACTGTACAACCCCGCAGGACCCGTTCGGGCCCCACAGCGGTGGCAGGTGCGTGTAGTATTTTTCTCGTTCACGATGAAGACACTTCTGCCGGCGTGCTCGCCCTTGTAACTCAGTTGTGTCTTGAGCATCCCCCAGCCGCTGTCGTACACGGACTTCGCCATCCGGGTCTTCGACATCTTGCGGCTGCTCACATCGCCTACGTAAACCGTCTGATAAGTGTTAATGATCCTCCGGGTAAACTGATGTAACGCGTTCTGGCGGCAGCGGGCCGCCTTGCGATGCAGGGCTCTTACCCGTCGCTTGTGGCGACGGCGCTGCGCCAGGGCGAGCTTCGGCGCCATGCTTTGGGTCCAGCGACCGGCCGGCAGCTGCGCTCCATCGCTGGTGGTGGCGATGACTTTCAGGCCGAGGTCGATGCCGACTGCCTCCTGGGGGGCGGCAGACTGGACGGCCGGGAGGCTGACCGGGATGCACAGATACCAGTCCCCGAGCGCATCCTGGGCAAAGCAGCCGTCCCGAAAGCGGTAATCGCCCAGATACTCGCGATCGAATACGCGGAAATACTTGCCGGCAAAACGCACGCCCTTGCCTTGGCGCTTGAGGCTGGCGGCCTTGAAGGGTACCCACCCGAGCCACCGGCGTCGTCCGCCACTCTTGCGCCACTTCAATCGGCGTCGCTTCGCCGCCTTGCGCTTGGTGGCGTGCTCGATGCAGATGCGCTGGATGGTATCCGAGCCGATGCGCGCGAAATAAGGACTCGCCCCTGCTGCCAGCTTGCACATATCGAAGCCCGAGAGAAATCGGGCATTCGCGCGTCGATTGCGATCACTCGCATCGTACGAGGTCTCATTCGACCAGTTCCACACGAAGTTCACCTCGCGCGCCGCCTTGTTCAGCCACGGATAGGCTTCCGGGCGAACTTTCAGGCGCAGGGTGCGGGTCAACTCCATGCGGAGCATTATCCCGATGGCGCGGCCGGCTGATGGCTGCGTAACCCGGTATTTCGACCCCATTTCCGTCCCACGCCGTCTCTGACGGCCGCGGCACACCTCAAGACCGCTGCAACGAGCGCGGCATGAACGGATCATTCACCTCGCCACTCGCGCCTCTGCTGCGCAACCCGGCGCGGTGGGGGCGTTACGTCCGTGTAACTTCGTGGTCGCGGCTCACAGAGTGACTGACCGCCACCGTTTGCCACAATCCCGCCCCGCTCTCACCACATCCCCCTCCTAGCCTGTCAGGCGAGGAGGTGACGATTCGTGAACACAAAGACGCGCGGTCTTCTGGCTCTGCTCGGGGTCATCTGCACCGCAGGCTCACCGGGTGCCAGGGCGGACACAGCGGCATATGTTCAAATTCTGAGCGCGACCGTACGGGACCAGAAGATCGATCGGGCGTCCGTGACACTTCAGAAGAACGGCGAGCCCTCTTCCGTGACGGGCACGGACACCGCAGGTCGCGCCCCGGTCCTCGATGCCCTGGCCCGGGATCCGGCCTCCCTCCTGATCGTGCGCAAGCAGGGTTTCTCCGATCTGGTCGCCAAATGTCCCTGCAACGGCATGACGTATGCCCTGAGCCCGATCCTGGAACGGCTCGATGGCATGCGGATCGTATTGAACTGGGGTCGACGGCCGGCCGATCTTGATGGGCATCTGAGCGCTGGCAGCGAGCATGTCTTCTTTCTGAACAAGACTGGCACCGATGCGCAGCTCGATGTCGACCATACGGACGGCTTCGGGCCCGAGACCATCACGATCGCCCGCAAGCGCCCGGGCCAGCGCTACCTCTATGTCGTGCAGGACTACACCGGGATGCTGCGTCCGGCGTCCACGGATCTGTCTGCGAGCGATGCCAAGGTCTTCGTCTACGTCGGCCAGACCCTCATCCGCACCTACTACGTACCGAAAGGGGAGACCGGCAACCTGTGGAGCGTGTTCGCCGTGTCCGAAGCTGGCGAGCTGCAGGACATCAACACCTTCTCGGGCTTCGTTGCACGCACCTCTGGGGATTTGACATCCGAGAAACTCTTCGGCGCGCCGCGCCGCATCAAGATCGCGGCGAACGCACCGCCGTCCCCCGATCCGCCCTCAGGGGTGTCCGGCTTCGATGGGGCACGCAGACTCAACACCCAGGGAGAGCTCTCGTATCGCCAGGGAGACTACCGGCAGGCGATGGCGCTGTTTCAGGCGGCCATCGAGCAGGATGGCGCGTATGGACAGGCTTACAGCAACCTGGGGCTGACCTTCCAGAGGATGGGCCGCGTGCCCGAGGCGCTGTGGGCCAACCGCAAGGCAATTGCGCTCGCCAGGGGTCCCTCCGCCGGGAGGACCCGCGCGGGCACGCACTTCAACAATGGACGGATCTACGAGGAGGCGCGTCAGTGGAACGATGCGCTGCGCGAATTTGAGAGCGCCGCCCGGGAAAAAAGCAGCCCCGTTTACCACAATGCGATCCGGCGCATGCGCGAGCAGGGAGCGCGCTGAAGTGAAACCCTACACAGTCGGGAGTGCCCGCACGATGCTGCGAGCGCTGGTGCTGGCGTGCTGTGCAGGCACCTCGGTGGCCGCGGCACCGCAACCCTACGTACGGCAGGCCACGACCTGCGATGGCTATCCGCGCGTCAGTATCGGCATGGCGGACGGCTTTTGTGCGGGGCTGGTCGTGGCGCCACGGGAGGGGGCCTTCCGCAAGCGCCTGATCAAGACGCCGCGGATGCTGCTGGAACTCAAAGGCGCAGGTTCCTGGCTCGCCACCGACCTCGGACAATGGACCGCGGGCCGCGGCAAGGTATGGGCTCTCGAGACCACGCAGCCAGGCGAGGTTCGCCTCACGGTCCTTGTCTCGGATTTGACCCTGCCCCACACGATTGCCTACGGACCCGACGGTGGGGTCTACGTCGCCGAGATGAACCCTTTCCAGCACAGTGGGATCCGAAGCTTGGAATTCACGTGACTTGAAGTCGCGGC